>JAESGV010000078.1_pt1 | contig 195783 bp, 176 predicted proteins | sample 9269781 | NCBI WGS metagenome assembly JAESGV01 (sample SAMN15741586, study PRJNA653496) | algae metagenome | isolation source: Tildeniella torsiva UHER 1998/13D and co-occurring heterotrophs from... | place: Slovakia: Slovak Paradise National Park, Hrabusice, Kosice Region | collected 2000-01-01 | reverse complement strand
CCAGCACCTTGGTGATCGCCGCCGTCAGCGACGTCTTGCCGTGATCGACATGGCCGATCGTCCCGATGTTGCAGTGCGGCTTCGTCCGCGCAAACTTCTCTTTCGCCATCGCTCGCGTCCCAACGATCCTGTGGCAGCCCACGAGGTCCACCGCCCCGGCCGCGCCGGCGGGTTAGCCGCCGCGCGCCGGAAATGCAAGGAGCACGACGCGCGATCTAAGGCGACGTGGTGGCCGACGCCCGCACAGCCACTTGAGTCTGATGGGTTCTGGTCGGCCGGCTGGAGCGGGTGAGGGGAATCGAACCCCCGTCATCAGCTTGGAAGGCTGTTGCTCTACCATTGAGCTACACCCGCCCGTCCGGACCCGTCTGTATCGTCGTCGAGGCGTGGTGGAGGGGGTTGGATTCGAACCAACGTAGGCTGAGCCAACGGATTTACAGTCCGTCCCCTTTAACCACTCGGGCACCCCTCCGAACGCCGCGCGATGGTCCGAGGGACCACACGGGCGCGGCGGCCGGTAAAGGGCACGGCCGCCGTCGCGGCGCGTGTTATGGCGGTGCGGTCCCGCACTGTCAACGAGAGATGACCGCCGGCGAAACGGCGCTCAGGCGGCGAGCAGGCGCTCGACTTCGCGGACGAGTTCGCGCAGGTGGAACGGCTTCGACAGCACCTTGGCGTCCTTCGGGGCGCGCGAGTCGGAGTTCAGCGCCACCGCGGCGAAGCCGGTGATGAACATCACCTTGAGGTCGGGATCGAGGCGGGTGGCGCGTCGCGCGAGCTCGATGCCGTCCATCTCCGGCATGACGATGTCGGTGAGGAGCAGCGTGAACGGCTCCTCACGCAGCCGCTCGTAGGCGGAAAGGCCGTTGTCGAAGGAGACGACGTCGTAGCCCGCCTTCTCCAGCGCTTTGGCGAGGAAGCGACGCATGTCGCCGTCGTCTTCCGCCAGGATGATGCGCGACATCACGATTGAGACCAGCCCCGAGTGTAGCCTTCCGGCAGTCGCGCCCTCGATCCGCATCCGGCTCGACGGCGACCGCTTCGTCACCCGACGTTGTGGCGGGAGGCGGGTAAAGATCGGGTGAAAGGGCGGCAGCGGTCGTCGGCATGGACAGCCTGCCGTTCCCTGCTGCAACATGGGCGCAGCGGCCGCCGCGGCGCGGCAGGAGCGGATTTTCGAGAGAAACTGGTGCGGCACGACAGACGTTCATCGACGGTGCACCATATCCTGAGCTCGCCGTGGACGCTTGCCCGATGCTGATCGTCGACGACTTCCTCCGCTTTCGACCGTTCGACGTGCTCTACCCGCAGCCGCAGCGGGTACCGTTCGTCTTCAACTCGCCGCACTCCGGCAGCGCCTATCCGCGGCCGTTCCTCGCCGCCACCCGGCTCGACGCCGAGGCGATCCGGCGGTCCGAGGACTCGTTCGTCGACGAGCTGTTCGCCGACGTGGTCGACGCCGGCGCGCCGCTGATGCGGGCGCACTTCCCGCGCGCCTTCCTCGACGTCAACCGCGAGCCCTACGAACTCGACCCGAAGATGTTCGCCGGCCGGCTGCCGGCGTTCGTCAACGCCCGGTCCGTCAGGGTCGCCGGCGGGCTCGGGACGATCGCCCGCGTCGTCGCCGACGGCGAGGAGATCTACGCGCGGCCGCTCGCCGTGGAGGAGGGCCTCGCGCGCATCGAGGCGATCTACAAGCCCTACCATGCCACCTTGCGCCGGCTCGTCACCGGCACCCAGGCGCGCTACGGCACGGCCGTGCTGGTCGACTGCCACTCGATGCCGTCGGCGACGCGCAGCCACGAGACACGGCCGCGGCCGGACGTCATCGTCGGCGACCGCTACGGCACCAGTTGCGGCCAGGAGCTGAGCGACGCGGCGGTGGCGATCCTCGCCGACCTCGGCCTCACCGTCGGCCGCAACCGGCCCTATGCCGGCGGCTTCATCACCGAGAGCTACGGCCGGCCGGCGCAGGGCGTCCACGCCCTGCAGATCGAGGTCAACCGCGGGCTCTACATGGACGAGGCGCGGTTCGAGCGCTCGCCGCAGTTCGGCGCCACCGCCCGCTGCCTGTCGACGTTCGCCCGCCGCCTGATCGCCGCCCACGGCGACGCCTTCGGGCCCCGTGTCGCAGCCGAATAGCCGTTCGGCACGCCGCGCGCCAAAAAAAAGGCCGATCGCGAGGCGACCGGCCTAAGTCTAGGGAGGAAACGCCCAAGGAGGGCATCGAGGCGGCAAGGCCGCGTCGACGTCCGATAGGTAGGGGGACGGTCAGGGTGGGTCAATCTGCGGATTGCGCAATGCACCCATGCGCCTGGCGGGAGCCGAGCCCGCCGCCGGCCTGAAGGTGGTGTCGAATCCGCTGTCGGGCAAACCTGGCGGCGAATGGCGTCTCCGCCCGCCGGCCGGATGCGGCGCGGCGGTCGCACGCACAATGGCAGCGTTGCACCCTCGGCGCCGACAAAAAAAGGCCGCTCGCGAGGCGAGCGGCCTAAGTCTAGGGAGGAAACGCCCAAGGAGGGCACGGCGGGCCAAGGGCCACACCGCAATGCAAAAGCTAGTGGTGCACTGCACAATTGTCAAGACGTTCCGCAAACGATTGCGGAGGAGGCCTTCGGGCACGGCAGGCGCCAGGAGTGGCGGACGCCGGCCGCCGGCGGATGCCCCTGATGCACGATACATTGGCCCGGCCGCCGGCGAGTCCGCGCACGGAGACGCGCCGGTCGGCAGAGAACCGGCCAGTCGCGGGGCAAACGGGCGCAGGCACGCGGCCCCAAGAAAAAGGGCCGTTCGCGAGGCGAACGGCCCAAGTCTAGGGAGGAAACGCCCAAGGAGGGCAAGCACGGCGGAACGCAAGGCGCTCTACCGCGCTGCAACAGATTGGCATTGCACTGCGGTAGGGTCAAGCGGCGATGACGGATGGCGGCAGCGATTCCTGATGTGATTACATCAGCCGCTGCCCAACGGCGGTCGCGGTGAAACCACGGACATAGCGCGAAGCCTTTGGTCGACCACGGAATTCCAGGCATTTCCGCGTGGCGGCGATCGGTGCCGGCACGCGCGCCAGTCGCCGACCTGCATGGCTGATATGTTCGTTCTACATGGCAGTACGCGCCAAGCGCGCTCGCAAACGAAAAGGGCGGCGCCGCGGCGCCGCCCTCCCTCGTCTCTGCACGCTGCGGACGTCGCCGCAACGGTGCCCGGCTGTCTGGCGTCTCAGTAGACGCCTTTGCAGACCGGTTGGTTGTAGTAGTAGCTGTAGTGGCACTTCACCGGCGGGGCCGGATAGACGTAGGTCGGCTGCGCCGCCGCCGCTCCCACGGCCGCGCCGACCACCGCACCCGCCGCCACGCCCGCGGCGACACCGCCCCAGCCGCCACCGTGCCAGCCCCAACCGCCGCCGTGCCAGCCACCGCCGTGCCAGCCGCCGCCGTGCGCCACCCACGGGTCGATGAACACCGCCGTCGCGCCGGCCGTCGGCGGCAGCGTGCCTTCGAGCACGCTGATCGTGTAGGCGAGCGAGGTGTCGGAGACCGCCTTGACGTCCTCGATCTCGATGACGATCGGCATGCCGTTGTCGTCGATGAACGACACCGCGGCGTTCGGCGGATCGGCCTTGAAGCCGTCCTTCTCAGCGCCCCACAGCTTGACGAAGTGATCCTGGTTGATGTGGCCGACGATGCGCTGCGGCCGGTCGGAGAAGAACGTCGTGGCCGGCGCGACGCCTTCCAGCGTCATCGTCTTGCCGTCGAACTTCATGCTCGACGCCTGCTGCACGAACAGGAGCTGGATCGGCGGCCCGTCCGGCCCGGCGGCGGCCGGCGGCGCGGCATCCTGGGCGAAGGCGGCGGCAGCGGACGCGGCCAATCCGCCGGCCGCCAGCAGAGCAACGAACTTCATGGATCTCTCTCCCGGTGATTTGTCCCGTCCGCCGCGCGGCCCGCCACTGCGGCCCGACCTCGGCGAGAACCGAAAATGGCACGGTCTGGCGCCCCGTCGGCAGACTACGGCTTCGCATTGAAAACGCAACGCGCCGCGGACTGTGAGCGACGGCGCTGCGGTTCACGTCGGCGCGAACCGCTTGTGTAACCCCGTTCCCGCTGCGGCGAGTTCGGCAAGCAGCGGCGGCGGGCGGAACCGGTCTCCGTGGCGGACGGCGAGCTCGTCGCAGAGCGCCGCAAAGCGCGCCGGCCCGATCGCATCGACAAAGCTCGCCGTGCCGCCGGTGAAGGCGGGAAACCCGAAGCCCAGCACCGAGCCGACGTCCGCCTCGCGGGCATCCGTCACGACGCCGTCGGCGAAGGCGCGCACCGTCTCGAGCGCCTGCGCGACGAGCAGCCGCCGCTTCAGGCCGTCGACCCGGAACGTCTCGGCCGGGCGCGCCTGGCCGACGATCTCCGACAGCCCCGGCCACAGCCGCTTCCGGCCGCTCGCCGGGTAGTCGTAGAAGCCTGCCGAGGCCTTCCGCCCGTGGCGGCCGCGCGTCACGACCAGCGCTTCGAGCACCCGCGCGAGCTCGGCGTCGACGGCGGCCTCCCCGGCCTCCGCCCGCGCCGCGGCGGTGATCCGCCAGGCGACGTCGAGCCCCACCTCGTCGGCGAGCGCCAGCGGCCCGACCGGCATGCCGGCGAGCCGGCTGACCGTCTCGACCATCGCCGGCGGCACCCCGTCCACCAGCATCCGCACGCCCTCGCGCACATAGGTCGCGACGACGCGCGAGGCGTAGAAGCCACGCCCGTCGGCGACGACGATCGGCGTCTTGCCGAGCCGGCGGACGATGTCGAGGGCGAGCGCCAGCGCCGCCTCGCCGGTCGCCGGCCCGCGGATCACCTCGACGAGGCGCATGCGGTCGACCGGCGAGAAGAAGTGCAGGCCGAGGAAGCGTTCCGGCGCCAGGACCGCCGCCGCGAGCGCGGCGATCGGCAGCGACGAGGTGTTGGTGGCGATCACCGCGTCCACCGCGACCACGGCGGCGACGCGCGCGAGCGCCTCGCGCTTCACCGCCGGCTCCTCGAACACCGCCTCGATGACGAGCCCCGCCGAGGCGAACGCCGTCACGTCGTCGGCGGCCGTGATGCGGGCGATCGCCGCCTCGGCCGCCGTGCCGTCCAGCCGCCGCTTGCGCACCCGCTCGGTGAGCCGGGCGAGCGCTGCCTCACGGCCCCGCGCGGCGGTCGCCTGGTCGCGGTCGACGAGCACCACGGCGAAGCCGGCCAGCGCCAGCGCCTCGGCGATCGCCGAGCCCATGAAGCCGGCGCCGAGCACGCCCACCGTCTCGGGCAGCCGCTCCGGGACGCCCGCCGGACGCCGGGCGAGCTTGTCGAGCGCCTGCTTGGCGACGAACAGCGTGCGGATCATCGCCGCCGCCTCCGGCGAGGCGAGCACCTCGGCGAAGAGCCGCGATTCGACCGTCAGCGCCCGGTCGATCGGCAGCTGCAGCCCCTCGAAGGCGGCGCGCATCAAGGCCCGCACCGCCGGGTAGTTGTCGCAGGTCTCGCGGCGGTAGACGGCGTTCGCCGCCGGCCAGAAGCGGAAGCCCTGCGGCGAGTAGGGGGTACCGCCCGGCGGCTTGAAGCCGCTGCGGTCCCAAGGCTTCACCGTGTCGACGCCGGCCGCCAGCATCGCCCTCGCCTCGTCGACGAGGCCGGCCGCCGGCACGACGCGGTCGACCAGGCCGAGCGCCTTCGCTTCTGCGACCGGCAGCTCGCGGCCCTGCGTGAGGAGCTTCAGCGCCCGTTCCGGATCGAGCATGCGGACGATGCGCTGGGTGCCGCCGGCGCCCGGAAACAGCCCGACCTTCACCTCCGGCAGGCCGAGGCGCGTGTCGGCATCCTCCGCCGCGACGCGGCCGTGCGCGGCGAGCGCGAGCTCTAAGGCGCCGCCGAGGCATCGGCCGGCGATCGCCACCACCCACGGCTTGCCGCACGTCTCGATGCGCCGGTAGAGCTGCGACAGCCGGCGGGAGCGCGAGAACAGGTCCGACGCCGCCGCTTCCCCGTCGTCCGGTGCAGCCGCACGGTACTCCCTGAGCAGCCGTTCGATCAGCGACAGGTCGGCGCCGCCCGAAAACGCCGGCTTGCCGGAGGCGACGACGACGCCCGCCACGCCGGCTTCGGCGACGGCGTGGTCGAGCACCGCCTCGAGTTCCTCGATCACCCGTTCGGTGATGACGTTCATCGACCGGCCCGGCATGTCCCAGGTCAGCACCGCAATGCCGTCGGTGCCAAGATCGAGGCGGAAATCGACGAGTTCGCGCATCGCGTCACACCCGCTCGATCAATGTCGCCGTGCCCATGCCGGCGCCGATGCACATCGTCACCAGCCCGCAGGCGAGGTCGCGGCGTTCGAGTTCGTCGATGAGCGTGCCGAGCAGCATCGCGCCGGTGGCGCCGAGCGGATGGCCCATGGCGATCGCCCCGCCGTTGACGTTGACCTCCGCCGGGTCGAGGTCGAAGGCCTGCACGTAGCGCAGCACCACGGCGGAGAAGGCCTCGTTGATCTCGATCAGGTCGACGTCGGCGAGCGAGGCGCGGGCGCGCCGCAAGAGCTTGTCGGTGACGTCGACCGGGCCGGTCAGCATCAACGCCGGGTCGGAGCCGACCGAGGCGAAGGCACGGATGCGCGCCCGAGGGGTCAAACCTGCAGCCGCACCCGCTTCGGCAGACCCGATCAGTACCGCAGCCGCCCCGTCGACGATGCCCGACGAATTGCCGGCGTGGTGGACGTGCTCGACCGCTTCCACCTCCGGATGCGCCTGGATCGCCACGGCGTCGAAGCCGGCGAGTTCGCCATAGACCTTGAAGGCCGGCTCGAGCGCGCCGAGCGCCTGCATCGTCGTGCCGGGCCGCATGTGCTCGTCGCGGGCGAGCAGCGTGAGGCCGAGGCCGTCGCGTACCGGCACGATGGAGCGGGCGAAACGCCCCTCCTCCCACGCCGCCGCGGCGCGCCGCTGGCTCTCGACGGCGTAGGCGTCGACGTCGTCGCGGGAGAAGCCGTACTTCGTCGCGATCAGGTCGGCGGCGACGCCCTGTGGCAGGAAGTAGGACGGCAGCGCCACCGCCGGGTCGACCGGCCAGGCGCCGCCCGACGCGCCGATGCCGACGCGGCTCATCGATTCGACGCCACCGGCAACGACGAGGTCGTGCTGGCCGCTCATCACCGCGGCGGCCGCCAGGTTCACCGCCTCGAGCCCGGAGGCGCAGAAGCGGTTGATCTGCACGCCGGCGACGCGCCGGTCCCAGCCGGCGGCGAACACCGCCGCGCGGGCAACGTCGCCACCCGCCTCGCCGATCGGATCGACGCAGCCGAGAATCACGTCGTCGACGAGCGCGGTGTCGAGATCGTTGCGGTCGCGCAGTGCGGCGAGCACGGCGGCGGCCAGCCGCACCGTCGAGACCTCGTGCAGCGCGCCGTCGGGCTTGCCGCGGCCGCGCGGGGTGCGCACGTGGTCGTAGACGAACGCCTCGGCCATTCCGTCCTCCCTAGAGGGCGTCCGGCGGCATCGCCACCACCGGCCCGGTGCCGGCGCGGATGCGCGCCAGCCGGAGCGCCGTCTCCGGCATCGTCTGGCACAGGAAGAAGTCGGCGAGGTGGCGCCGCGCCCCGGCACCGGGCGACGCCGAGCCACCCGTCGCCCGGTCCGCCTGCGCGATGCGCACCCACATCGCGCCGAGCGCGACGACCCCGAAGAGGTGCATGAAGTCGGTCGCCGCGGCGGCGACCACCGCCTCGTCGCCGCAGCGCGACAGCCAGTCCGCCGCCGCGGCGAGATCGGCGAGGCCTGCCTCGAGGCCGCCGGCGAGGTCAAGGAGGGCCGGATCGGCAGCGGCCGCGACTCGAAGCGCCTCCGCCTCGGCCGTCCAGGCGGCGAAGGCTCGGCCGCCGTCGCGCGGCAGCTTGCGGACGACGAGGTCCTGCGCCTGGATGCCGTTGGTCCCTTCGTAGAGCATCGCGATGCGGGCATCGCGGACGAACTGCTCGAGCCCGTGGTCGGCGATGTAGCCGTGGCCGCCGAGCACCTGCTGGGCGAGCACCGTCGCCTCGAAGCCGCGGTCGGTCAGCACACCCTTCACGACCGGCGTCAGCAGCGCCAGCCGTTCCTCCGCCGCCGCGCGATCTTCGGCGGGACCCGTCCGCGCCTCGTCGGCGACGAGCGCCGTCGAAAGGATGAGCGCGCGAGCGGAAATCGTGAAGCTCCGGATCGCCATCAGCATGCGGCGCACGTCCGGATGCGCGACGATCGGGTCGGGCCCCTCTCCGGCCATCTGGCCGGGCGCGCGCCCCTGCCGCCGCTCGCGGGCGTAAGCGAGCGCCACCTGGTAGGCCGCGTCGGCGAGCGCCAGCCCCTGCAGGGCGACGCCGAGCCGTGCCTCGTTCATCATCGTGAACATTGCCGCAAGGCCCCGGTGCGGCTCGCCGACCAGCCAGCCGACGGCGCCGTCGTAGGCCATCGCGCAGGTCGGGTTGGCGTGGATGCCCATCTTGTGCTCGAGGGCGGTGCACAGCACGGCGTTGCGCACGTCCGGCGCGCCGTCGGCGCCCGGCAGCCGCTTCGGCACGGCGAACAGCGACAGCCCACGCGTGCCGGCCGGCGCGCCCTCGATGCGCGCCAGCACGAGATGCAGGATGTTCTCGGAAAGGTCGTGCTCGCCGCCGGAGATGAAGATCTTTTCGCCGGAGAGCCGGTAGCGCCCGTCGCCACCGTCGGGGACCGCCTTCGACCGCACCAGGCCGAGATCGGTGCCGCACTGCGGCTCGGTGAGGTTCATCGTCGCCGTCCAGGTGCCGGCAACGAGCTTCGGCAGCCACTGCGCGCGCTGCTCGGGCGTGCCATGGCGCTCGAGCGTGCGCACCGCGCCCGCCGCCAATCCCGGGATCATCGCGAACGACAGGTTGGCAGCAATCACGTACTCGTCGACCGCGGTGGCGAGCACGACCGGCAGCCCCTGGCCGCCCCACTCGGTGGCGGCGGAAAGAGACGTCCAGCCGCCCTCGCGATAGCGCGCGTAGGCCTCGCGGAAACCGTCCGGCATGGCGACTGTGCCATCGTCGGCACGACGGCAGCCCTGCCGGTCGCCGGTGGCGTTCAGCGGCTGCAGCTCCACCTCGCAGAAGCGCGCCGCCTGCCGCAGCACGGCCTCGATCACGTCGGGCGCGAGGTCGTCGAACCCGGGAAGAGCGTTGCGGCGGCCGACCCCTAGCACGCGCTGCAGCACGAACACCGTATCGTCGACGGGTGCATGGTAGCTCGGCACGGTTCGGACCCCGCTCCTTCGCCATCATCATGGCGGGGAATGCGGCCGTTGTGCGGGTCGCGCCGTCCGGCGTCGCGGAAGAGCCGCTAGCCGCCGGCGCCCTCGCGCTCGCGCAGCATGCCGGAGACCACGGCCACCGTGCGCTTCAGGTCGTCGAGCGCCTGCTCGATGTCGCGCTTCTGGTGCTCGAGCACGGCGATCTGCTCGTTGAAGCGCCCGAGCGCCACCCGCATCTGCGACACCTCGCCGTGCCGGAAGTCGTAGAGATCGAGCATCTCGCGGATCTGCGACAGCGAGAAGCCGACGCGCTTGCCCATCAGCACCAGCTTCAGGCGGCCGCGGTCGCGGCGGGTGTAGATTCGGGCGGCGCCGTCGCGGCGCGGATTGACCAGGCCCTTGTCCTCGTAGAAGCGCAACGTGCGCAGCGTCACGCCGAACTCCCGCGACAGCTCGCCGATCGTATAGGTGGCCGGCACGGCGACGCGGCCGTCGGCGTCGTCGCGGCCGTCGCCGATCGCTATCTCCAGTTCGTCCATGCACCGTCCCCGCCGCCGTCCTGTCCCGCCGAGAGCTAGCTGCACGTGACGTAAGCGTCAATGCGCGCTGCAGCATCGCCAATGGTTCGCAGCTCCGTTAACCAGACGGTAACCATGTCGACGGATCAATAGGGGCGGCCGGATCCGGGGCGGCGGTCGAACGCCTTGCGCGAGGCCCTTGTCGCGCAGCACGAGGGGCGGGGATGACCTACGACGACGAGTGCGACTGGCGCCAGCAGGAGCGGCCGTCGTGGCGGCGCGAGCCCCAGCAGCGCGTCGCCGGCGATCGCCTCGCGCGCGGCCGTCCGGCGCCCCGGCACCTGGCCGAGCGCCCTGACGACCGGGCCGCTGGCGAACGCTTCGCTGCCGCGCCCACCTTCCGCGACGGCGCCTCGGGTGTCACCGAGATCTCGGCGATGGTGGACCGCATCATCACCCAGCTCGACGCGGTCGATCGCGGTCGGCGCAGCGATGCACCATCTCCGCCGCCCGAGCGGCGCGCACCGTCACCGCCGCGGCTGCCGCGCCGAGACATCCTCGCCGAGGAGCCCGTACCGCCCGCCGGGTCCTTCATCGAGGCGCTGCGCCAGCGCCTGCGCACCGAAGAACCGCGCGAACAGGGGCCGCGCGAACAGGGGCCACGCGAGCGGGAGCCGCTCGCCGAGGCCGCAAAGCGCCCCCCGTCGGGTGCTGCGGCCGCGCGGCCTGCGACACCGCCCACCGATACCATCGACCGGCATTTCCGGGTGCTGGCGGAGCGCGTCGACCTGTTGCGCCAGCGCACCGACGACAATCTCGGCGCGGTCCGGGATGACGTCGCGCGCCTGTCCGAGGCCGTGCTCGCCCGCCCGGTCGCGAGCCTCGACCCGGACGACCGCGCCGCCCTCGACGCGCTCGCCCGCCGGCTCGACCGGGCCGCCGACACCGGCCCGGAGACGCTCGACCGCCTCGACATCCTGCGCGACGATCTCGCCCGCCTAAGCGAGGCGATGACGGCCCGCCCGTCCGCCACCCTCGATCCCGGCGACCGCGCCGCCCTCGACGACATCGCCCGCACCGTGCGTCACGTCGGCCGCGCCGCGCCCGAGGCGCTCGAGCGCATCGATGCCGTGCAGGAAGACCTGACGACGCTCGGACGCATGCTGCGCGAGCTCGATCTCGACAAGCGCCTGCTCGCGCTGGAGGTCGGGCAAGATGCGGTAATCGAGCGGATCGGCACCGTCGCCGCGCAGTCGGGCCCGAGCCCAGCGATCGATGGCCTCCGCCGCCGCATCGACTGGATCGCCGAGCGCCTCGACCGGCCGCCCGCGAACGACGCGATGGCGACGATCGAGGCCCGCATCGTCCGCCTCGCCGGCGACGTGCAGCGGCTGGTCGAAGCCCCGGCCCGCGGTGGTGCCGGCGCGGACGGCGCGCTGGCGCGCGACGTCGCGGCGATGCGCGCCGAACTCGCCGAGCTGACGCGCGGCGGCATCGTCTCGCAGTTCGACGAGATCGGCTCGGCGCTCGCCCGATTGGCCGGTGAGGTGAAGACCGCCGCCCGCAGCGCCGGCGCCGAGACGGCCCCCATGGTGGCCGACCTGGTGCGTCGCATCGAACGTCTCGACCGGCGGCTCGACGCCCTCCCCGCGGGCCACGAGCGGGACGACCGGCTGCAGCAGATCGAGCGGATGATCGCCGCCCTCGACCGTCGCCCCGCCGACCCGCGCCCGGCGACCCCGCCGGCGTCGGAGCGCCGTGATGCGGCGCGCCCGCAACCGCTACCCGTCGAGACCGCTGCGCCCGCCACGCCGCCCCGCTCCGAGACGGTGGAAGTCGCCGACGGCCGCCCGCCGGCGCCGTCGCGCACCAGCCGGCTGATCGCCGCGGCGCGCCGTGCCGTCGAGCACCCGATCCTCGGCCGCTCGGGCGATGCGACCGATGCGGTGGCCATCCGCCCCGCCGAGACGCCGCCCGTCGTGCGGGAACCGGCGACGCGTCCGCGCACGCTGGCGGCCCCGGCGACCGCGACCGTCGTTGCCTTCGAACCCCGCCAGCCGATGGAGATGGAGGCCGATCTCGACGGCCTGCCGGATGCGCCCGGCGAGGGCGACGCAACGCTCGACGATCGCACCGCCGGCCTCAGCGGACGACGGCTGCTGCTGCTCGCCGCGGCCGTCATCGGGCTGATCGGCGGCGCCTACGGCTTCGCCTCCGAGCCGCTGCGCGTGCTGCTGCTGACGCTCTCCGGCAGCGAGACGAGCGCCACCGTGTCGACCGCGGTGCCGACGATCGCCGACCCCGCCACCACCGGCTCGATCACCCGCGCGACGGACCCTTCGCCATTCAGTGCCGGCACCTCGACGGCCGGCGGCGGAGCGGCGGTTCCCTCGGCGGCGTCGATCCCCGCCACGGTCGGCTCGCCCGGCCTGCGCGAGGCCGCCGCGGGTGGCGACCCGCGGGCCGCTCTCGAGGTGGCGGTGTCACTGATCGACGGCATCGGCGTGAAGCGCGATCCGGCGGCGGCCGTGCCGTGGCTGATGCTCGCCGCCGACCGCGGCCTCGCACTGGCGGAGTTCCGCCTCGGCACGCTCTATGAGCGCGGCATCGGCGTCGCCCGCAACCGCGACACCGCCAAGGTCTGGTACGACCGCGCCGCCGGCCGCGGACACGTCAAGGCGATGCACAATCTCGCCGTGCTGCTGGCCGAGGCCGGCGAGGGGCGCGACGTCGCGCGCGCCGTCGGCTGGTTCGAGAAGGCGGCCCGTCACGGCCTCGTCGACAGCCAGTTCAACCTGGCGGTGCTGTACGTGCGCGGCCTCGGTGTCGCCGAGGACCAACTCGCCGCCTACCGCTGGTTCGCGCTCGCCGCGCGCCAGGGCGACCAGGAGGCGCGCGTGCGCCGCGACGAGCTCGGCAAGGACCTCGCGCCGGCCGACCGCGCCGCCGCGGACCTCGCCATCGCCGGATGGACCCCGCTGCCGGCCGATGCCGCCGTCAACGAAGGCCCGCCGCTGCCGCAGGCCTGGACCGGCGCCTCGGCCCCGCCGAAGGGCTAGCCGGCGCTCTCCTCGCGCGCGGTGGTGCGGCTCAACCCGCCTTGCGGTCGCGCTCGGCCTCGAGCAGCCGCGTCGTGTCCGCCTTCGGCAAGGGCAGGCCGAACAGATAGCCCTGGCCTTCGACGCAGCCGAGCGCGATCAGCGCCGCCCGCTCCTCCTCGCGCTCGATGCCTTCCGCGATGACGCGCTTGCCGAGGTCCTTGCCGAGCGCGATCAGCGCCCGCACGATCGCCACGTCCTCGAACTGGCTGTCGATGCGCTCGATGAACGAGCGGTCGATCTTGATCTGGCTGACCGCCAGCCGGCGCAGGTGCACCAGCGAACCGAAGCCGGTGCCGAAGTCGTCGAGCGCCACCTTCACGCCGAGCGCGTCGAGCTTGCCGATGGTGTCGCGGATCTCGCGGCCCTCGAACTGCAGGAAGACGGTCTCCGTCACCTCCACCTGGAAGCGGTCAAACGGGATCGCCTTGCGCTGCAGCACCTCCGCCACCTGCTCGTGGTAGGCGCCGCGCATCAGCTCGATCGCCGTGACGTTGACGGCGACGCTGCCGAACGGCAGCCCGGCGTCAAGCCAGTCGCGGATGTCGTCGGTCACCTTCTCGAGCACGCGCGTGGCGATCGCCGAGCCGAGGAAGCCGTCCGACAGCGCCGAGCCGAACTCCGCCGGGAACACCAGCCCCTTGGGCCCGGTCCGCCAGCGCACCAGCGCCTCCAGGCCGAGTACGTCGCCGGTCTCCAGATGCACCTTGGCCTGGTAGTAGGGAAAGATCTCGTCGCGGGCGAGCGCGCCGCGGATCGATTCGTGGATGCGGAAGCGCGAGTCGCTCTCGTGCCGCATCTCCTCCTCGTAGACGAGCGCGATGCGGCGGCCCGTCGTCTTCGCCCGGGCGAGCGCCGCCTGGGCGCTGTCGAGGATCTCGCCGACGCCGCGCGCATGGTCGGGAAACAGCGCCCCGCCGATGCTGGCCCTGACCGCCACCTCGCTGTCGCGGATCGGCACGCCCTGCTCGACCGCCTGCAGGATCTTGCGCGACAGCGCCACCAGCGACGCCGGCCCCTCGGGGTCGCGGACCAGCACGGCGAACTCGTCGCCCCCGATGCGCGCGACCTCGTCGCCGGGGCCGACCGCCCGCCGGAGCCGGCCGGCGACGACGTGCAGCAGCACGTCGCCGGTCTCGTGGCCGAGCGAGGCGTTGAGCTCCTTGAAGTAGTCGAGGTCGACGAGCAGCAGGCCGACCTTGCCGCCGTTGATGCGGCCCCGCTCGATCGCCCGCTCGAGCGATTCCTCGAACAGCCGGCGGTTTGGCAGGCGGGTCAGGAAGTCGTGGTTGGCGAGCCGCCAGTTGCGGTCCTCCGCTTGGCGGCGCTCGGTGATGTCCTGGGCGATGCCGACGAGGCGGCGGGCGCCGCCGTCCGCCAGGGCCGCCTCGCCGATCACCCGCACCAGCTTGAGCTGGCCCCGGCCGGTGACCAGCGTCGCCTCCAGGTCGAACGGCTTGCCGACGGCGAGCGTCTCGGCGATCGCCGCCCTGAGCTTCGCCTGCCCCTCCTCGGTGAAGGCGGAGAGCAACGTCTCGAGCGTCGACGCCTGACCGGAAGGCCACTCGAGGATGTTGTCCATCTCGTCGGACCATTCGAGCGTGCGGCCGTCGCCCTCGTGCACGAAGCTGCCGATGTGCGCCATCGACTCGACCTGGGCGAACAAGCGCTGCTGGTAGGTCGCCACAACCGCGGGCGCTCCGACGTCCCCTCCCGGCGCGGATGGCACGCCGGTCGGAGCGGCGTCGGCGCCGCCGTTGCTCGTGGCGGGATCGGTCGCCCCCGTCTGCGCGTCGTAGCGTGATGCCACCAGTCGTTCTTTCCTGCCCCGTCGCCGGCCACCTTCGAAGATCGAACCGGCCCCGGCCCCGCGCGGGCGCGCGGAGTTCGGGAATTGCTCAGAACTTGCGCCTCGTCAGGCGGTCGTTCAAGACTTGGATCGCGCCCACTGCATCCACTTGCACGCCGCTCGCCCGCACCGCGTCGAAGATTTGCCGCGCCTCCTCGAACTGGCCGAGATTGTAGTGGGCGAAGCCGCGCAGCATCAGCAGGTCGTGCGTCAGCGGCCGCATCTGGCCGAGCGCGTCCATCGCCAGGATGACCTCCGTCCAGCGTCCGTCGCGCGAGGCGGCGAGTGCGCGCTGGATGACGATCTCGCCGCCGAGCTCGGTCTTGCGCGTCAGGTTGAGCGGCGTGCGGGCCGCCGCCACCGCCGCCTCGTCGGTGAGGCCGAGGCGGAGATAGGCGAGCGAGCGGCCGTAGGTCGCCTGCTGCGCCGTCTCGCTGGCGGGCGGCGCGGCGAGCGCGAGGTCGAAGGCGGTGGCCGCCTCGTTCGGGCGGTCGAGCTCCATCAGGCACCAGCCGCGGGCGAGCGCATCGGCCGGAGCGAGCGTCCGCGACCGCATGCCGGCGTCGGTGCGGGCGACGCAGGTCGCGTACTGCCCCGCCCCCGACGCCGCCGCGACCGCCGCGCTCGGCGCCGACGTCCCGGTGCCGGGAGCGTCGTCGGCCATCGCGATGTCGGTGGTGGTGGTGGCGGCGACGCCGGCCGACCGCGTCGCGGCCGGGCTGGCCGCCGTCACGGCGGGCGCCGCCGCGTAGGAATAGGGCGTCACCGCCGTCGAGGCGGGCGCGGCGATGCCGTTCGCGGCCGTCGGGGCCGGAACAGCCAGGCCCGACTGCTGCTGGCGCCGCTGCGCCGGCGTGCCGCCCGCCTGGAACAACTGCGGCAACCGCGGGAAGCGCGGCGCCCAGGTCTCCAGCACCTGCTTCAGGCCGACGCGGTCGTTCAGCCGCTGCAGCGACAGCGCCAGGCCGAAGGCGGCGACCTCCGACGGCTCCCAGTCGAGCGAGGTCTGGAACCACGCCGCGGCGGCCGGCGCCTGGCCGGTGTTGTAGGCGTACCAGCCCAGCGCCTGCGCGCCGAGCGGCGAGCGCTCTTCCGTCACCACCGGCGCGAAGCGGTCGACGACGGCCTGGTCGACCTGCGCCGTCTCGGAGGTCAACAGCGCCGTCGCCAGCGTGATGTAGGCGACGAGATTGTCGAGGCCGGCATTGCGCCATTCGTAGGCGATCGGCTCGGCGCCGGCGTCCCGGCCCACGGCGCGCATCGACAGGACGTAGCCCTCCGACGCCTTGGCGCCGCCGCCGCGCTGCAGCGCGAGGTCGAACCACTTGATGGCGGTGGCCGGGTCGCCGTGGCGGTAGGCGTAGAAGCCGAGCAGCACGGCGTCGTCCGCCCCGGTCGACGATTGCGCCGCCCGGTCGAGCACCGCGAGGTCCTCCGTCGGGACCGTCAGCGTCGGATTCTCGTTCGCCGCGCCGACACTGCGGCGGATCAGGTTCAGGCGGATCTGGGCGAACTCGTCGTCGCCGCCCTCCTGCTGGCGCGCATAGCGGAATAGCGAGGTCACCATGTCGACGGGCAGCAGCGCGCTCGCCTTGTCCATCGTGGCGAGCCGCTCCTTCTCGTTGGTGCAGTTCTCCAGCACGTAGATGTAGACATCGCGGGCGCGGTCCATCCGCTCGCTGCCGGCGAACGCCTCGGCGACCCGCCACAGCACGTCGATGTTGGCGCAGGTCAGCACCGACGGATCGTCGGTGGCGATTGCCAGCACGGCGTTCCACTGCTTCGAATCGGACGCGTTGACGAGCCGGACGCGCGCCTCGGCCTGCTTGAGGCGGGCGAGCAGGTCGGCTGGCGGCACCCAGGTCGGGTCCGCCAGCTGCCGCCGCACTACATCGGCGCGCAGCTCGGCGTAGCGCCCGGCGGTGTAGAGATCCCAGAGCGGCTGCACGTCGCTCGGGCCGGGCGCCTTCGGGTCGAACAGGTCGGTCGGCGGCTCCCAGCTCGGATAGAGCGTCTTCAGGCGACGGATCTCCGCCTCCAGGCGGTCGAGATCGCCCTCGCGCGCGAAATAGCGCAAGGCCTCCTCATCGATCACCGGCGGGGCAACCGCCGCGTCGCCGTCGGCGGGCGCCGGGGCGGCGGCACTGCCGGCGTCGAGGGTGGTGCGCGGGACGACGCTTCCGCCGGTGCCGTCCGACGACGGCGATGGGCCGCCGCCCGTCTGGCCGAGGGCAGCGGCGGCGATCAAGGCGAGCAGGATACCGGCGGTGGCGAGCCTCACAAACATCGCGAGTACCGTCGGGCTACGACGGTCATCGCGAGAAGGTGCAGCGTCGAGGCATAGTAGGACGTCGGCTGAAACCGCCTGAGATCGTCCGGGATCGCCCGGCCGGTGAGCGCGCACGCCAGAATCGCGGTCTGCATCCGATATCCCGGCTCCCCGAGTGTCTCGATGATCCTTCCCGTTTCGACGTCGACGATCGCCGGCCGATCATCGCCGTCGCGCGTCCAGGCGCGGAAGAAGGGTTCGAGAAGCTGTCTCTCCGTTTGACCCGCCCACAATAGGTAAAGCGGTATCCTTAAGGAGTTGTAACCGAAGTAGGGGGGGAAGCCGTCGGCGGGCTGCGGCGGCCGGCCGGCGGGCGCGGAAATCCAGTCAGTGGGAAGCTCGCTCGCCCCGAAGCGCGCCTGCACCACGAGTTGCAGCCCGGTCTGGAACAGGCCGTCCCAGTCATAGCCCGGTGCGAGCCCCTTCATCACCGGCAGCGCTTCGAACACCCAGTAGGACAGATTGAGCACCGGCCCGTCGGACCGCTCGCCGGCCGCGAAGCCGGTGGCGCCGGGCAGCATGATCGGCCGCGCGCCGTCGTTGCGGATGGCCACGGTGCCGACGGCTCGCGCGAGGCGGCGTGCCGCGTCCAGGTAGACCGGCGACGTCCAGCGCTCGCCGGCGAGCGCCAGCGCCCAGGCGATCAGGATGTCGCCGTCCGTCGCGTTGTTGATGTCGGTGACGTGCGGCTTGGCGCGCGGATCCCATTTCCAGGCGGCGAGACCGTCGTCGCGGATCAAGAGCTCGGTCAGCGTGAACGTCCAGATCTGCTCGAACGACGCCCGGTCATTGGCGAAATAGGCGAGCAGCAGCCCGTAGCCCTGCCCCTCGCTGTGGCTGATGTCGCCGTTGGCGGTGTCGACGATCCGTCCGCTCGGGTCGAGGAAGCGTGTCTTGTAGGCGTGCCAGACGTCAGCCGGCAGCACGAAGTCCACGACCGGCGCAGTCTGTGCGGAGGCCGGCGACGCGCCCCCGAGCCAGACGGCGGCGAGGGCGAGGAGAACGCCTCGGAGCACGCGCCAGCCAGTCATGCGTTGTTCTCCCGACCGATCTGACGGATCAGCACCCACGAGACAATTCCCAGGCTGCCGCTCGCGAGCATCAGCGCGAGCGCGTACTCCAGCACGTTGATCGAGAACCAGTTGGCCGCGATGAGACGGGCATTCTGGAAGGTGAACGGCACCGTCTGCACATGGTAGAGCGAAGCCGGAAAGAAGTTCTGAACGATGCCGGTGGTCTCCTGGTAGGCGGCGACGGAGCCAGCCATCGTGTACCAGGTCTGCGGCGCGGTGATGCCCTCGACACCCGAGGCGAGCAGCGGCCCAGACGGTGCCGTCACGACGGTCCACGTCGATACGGCGGCGCCCGGCCCGCGCGACTGCGCGATCACCACGGTGGTGCGCGGCGCCAGCCGCACGATGCGGTTTTCGGCCTGCGCCAGATGCAGCATGTCGAGCGTCAGGCCGAAGCTCTCCTTCATCCACAGCGTGAAACGGTTCAGCACATCACTGACGCCGGTGCCGCCGACCCCGCTGCGCCAGCGTTCGTAGACCTCGCTCGTCTGCCCGACCGAATCGGCGGGCGTCGCATCGGCCGACGGCGGGACGGAGGTCTGGTTCGACACCTCTGGCTCGGTGCCGAGTTTCAGCGCCCGCAGCCGGGCGAGCACGGACTCGTACTCGTCGGGTGCCGCGGAGGCCGTGGTGGGCGCGCCACCGACGGCACCGGACGTCGACCAGGCCGCCAGCACCGCGTTGCTGAGGCCCGCCTGGTCCAGAATCAGCGGGTCGAGGTCGGGAGCCGCACCGATCACCACCACCGACTTGTCCTCGATCTCCACGGCCGACGAGAGGAAGCGGTTCGGGAGCGGGATGCCGGCGCTGATCGACAGGCGGGCGAGCAGCGTCGACGCGGCGCCGATCGACGACGGTCCTTCGCCGACGAGATAGACGGGCAGCGGCGTGCCGCCGCCATCCACATAGGGGAAGGCGCCGGCGGCGAAGCCGGCGAGGTTCGGCAGCTCGCCGAAGCGGGCGAACGGCGCGACGCGGAAAATGCTCGAGGAGAACATCACGAAGCGGTCTCGGCCCGGCATGGTCGCGCCGGGCAGGCAGCGCTCGTCCGCCTCGGTGGACAGGTTCGCCTCGATGTGCACGCGGTTCGGCCCGGGGCGGAAGTTGCGCAGCGGGATCTTCACCTGGCGCTTGTCGTAGAGGCCGCCGTCCTGCGAGGTGATGTTCACCGTCACCGCGAGCGCCTGGTTGACGTAGATGTCGATCGTGCTGCCGGGCTTGACCTCTGGGGTGAACGCCGCGTCCAGCAGCAGGATCGCCTCGCCGTACGCCGCCGCGTAGAAGTCGTCGGGCAGCGCCATGTCGAAATGGGTCTGGAAGCGCCGGCCGGAGAACTCCGACGTTTGCACGCCGAGATCGGCGAGTGCCATCTGTTCGCCACCGTAGAAGACCGGGACGTCCGGAGCCCTCCAGGGATAGCGCCGATCGGGACCCGCGACGGCGCTTCGCTCGGCCTGCACGGACAGCCGGGCCAACGCCCGGTCGACGTCGTCCTGGGTCGGGCCCGAGACGACGAGCGTGGGCACCCGCGTGCGGGGATCCGGCATCAGCGCCACGACCGGACGGGCGACCGCCTCGCCGGCGGCGACCTCGGTCACCTGGCGCACCGCCGCGGCGGTGCCGACCACCACGGCGAGATTGCCCGGCAACCGCTCGAGCCGACCCGAGGGCTCGACGATCTTCGCGACCGGGTGCTCGAAACGTCCGAACACCGACGCCGCCGAAACCGCCGCCGCGATGCGCGACAGCCGCTCGGGCCCGCTTGTGCCGACGGGAATGACGTTGATGCGGGTCGCGCCGGAATCGTCGACGCCGATCGACGGCAGGTCGGCGAGGCCGTTCACCGGCACCGGCCCGCCCTGGAAGATGAAGCCGGTGAGCGACGGCACCAGCATCGTCCACAGCTCGTAGGTCGCCCGCAGCGAGCAGTCGACGCGATGGCGCTGTGTCGCCTCGATGCGGATCGAGTTCGGCCCGGGGCGCAGCAAGCCCGGCGGCAGCGGCGTCTCTGCACGGCCGGCCCGGCCGGGGCTGTTGATCTGCATCTCCGTCACCGCCCGGCCGTTGATGACGACGCGCAGCCGCGAGGCCTCCGGCATCACCAGCACCGAGTTGACGATGCCGATCGAGAACGTCGCCGGGCGCGCCGCCTCGGCGGCGGAGAGATAGGTGGTGATGACGGCGAAGTCGGTCTCGCCGGTGAGCCGGAGATCCGGACGCGGCAGCACCGGTCGGTCGACCCCTCGCGCGACGGATTTCGCGGGCGCGCTCGGCGCCTCGTCGCGGTCCGGCACGAAGTTGGGCGAGAATGGGCTCGATGGCCGCACCTGGCCCGTCGCGGTCGGCGACGGCTGGCCCGACTGCATCTGGAACGGCGAGGCGCCGTCGGCGGCATTCGGATCGGGCGGCGCCACCGAGAACGTCGCGGTCGACCCGGACTGCGCAGGCGGCGGCGAAGCGGCGCGGGCGTTTTCCGGCGGCGGCGCGCCGACGGAGAACTCGCGCCCGGTCGTCGCCTCCAGCGGCTGCGCTGGGTCGACGCGGAAGGGTGCCGGCGCCGCCTCCTCCGCGCCGCCGCCGACGCTGAACGGGCTGCCGGTGGCAGCGGGCGGCGGCGACGCGAAGTCCGGCGATGCCGTTCCGCCGCCCGCGCCCGGCAGCGTCGCGGCGGGTCCGGCGGAGAACGGCGACCCGCCGGACGGTGCTGGCGAAGCCTGCGTCGTCCCGCCGCGCAGGTCGAACGGCGCCGCGCCGGCCGTCGCATCCTCGGCCGAGGGAGGGGGTGGCGGACGGTAGGGCTCGAAGGTCGGCGCCGTCTGGACGTCGAGCGGGGCGGCATGGAAGCCACCCCCGGTGGCACCCGTGCCCTGCCCGGTGACCGGCGCGACCGGGGGATCGTTCGCACCGGCCGCGCCGCTGTCGGCCGGCGGAGCGGCCGAGAAGAACGGCACCCCGTCGTCCGCTGCGGGAGAAGGCGCATCGGCGCCCGCCGGCGTCGGCTGTGTCGCGGTGACGCCGCCGCGCAGGGGCGCCTCCTCCGGCGGCGATGCGGATGGTTGCCCGCCCGCCGCTCCGCCGATGTCGAAGGGTGCCCCCGACTGCGCCGCCGCCGGCGTCAGCCCGATCAAAAGCGCCGCTGCGACGGCGGTCGCGAAACGGGCGATCATGCCGGCTTCCGCTGCACCGTCGGCACCGGTCGGCCGCTCTCGCGGCGCCGGCGCAGCAGGAAGCTGATGCCGCGGACCGTCTGATAGAGCGCCCACCAGAGAAAGATCACCGTACCGGCGATCACGCCGATCCCCTTCCGGCGGCTCGCCTGGAACCGCGCCCACTGGCTCGAGTCCGAGTAGACGAGGTCGGCGATCAGCCGGTAGTGCACCGGCGACGACAGCGTCGGCTGGCAGCCGAGGTGAATGCCCTCCTCGTCGCGCGCGATCGAGCGGATGATCAGCGGCAGTTCATCGGTCGGCAGCGGCGTCTTCGTCTCGAAGCGCAGCACGATGATCTCGCCGGGCCGCAGTTCCTCGGCCGATTCGCCGACCGGGCGCACCTTCACGCCGCCCATCGAGCCGTCCTCGATCATCGCCGGGACGACGACGTCGCCGATCAGGATCTCGCCGCGGCGGTCGAGGCGGACGCGCGGCGCCTTGCGCAGGTTGCGGCGCTCGGAGACGACGCCGAGCGCCGCCCCCGCCATGATCAGGTTGAAGACGTTCCACCCGCCCACCACGAGAGTGATGTCGGCGGTGTACGGCTGCGCATAGATGCGCCAGACCGTCATCGCGAGGCCTGCCAAAAGCAGCAGGAACGTCACGTAGAACGGCCAGCCGAGCTCCGAGATCTGCGCCTCGTCGAGCGTCTCGCCCTTCGCCGTCACCTTGAAGGTGGGCTTGCGCGGGCTCATCAGGACGGACACGATCGCACGGAATAGGTAGATCGATTGAATGTATTCATAAAGCTCAGAGATCCATGGCCATCGATATTTTCCATATAGATAGTTCTGGATCATCAGATTCACGACCATATACGTCGATGTATAGGCGGCAAATTCAGTACCGGACGCCTGAAATATTTGCAGTCCAAAAAACAAATAGAGCAATGGTGAAAATAGAAAGGTCAATCTTGCAAATGGAAAGAACCAGAACAACGGGCTTGACATGTAGCAGATGCGCTGGGGCATCGAGAGCCCGCGCTTGAACAGCGGGTTCTTCAGCAGCATGATCTGGATCATGCCTTGCGCCCAGCGCGAACGCTGGCCAATGAAGGTGGCGAATGTCTCCGGCTGCAGGCCGGCGATCAGGGGTTTCGAGACGTAGATGCTGTTCCAGCCGCGCGCGTGCAGTTCGAGCGCCGTCTCGCAGTCCTCCGTGATGCTCTGGCCGGAGAAGCCGTTCGTCAGCTGCAGCGCCCGGCGGTTGATCAGCGCTGCCGACCCGCAGAAGAAGGCGGCGTTCCACTTGTCGAGACCGCGCTGCACGACGCCGTAGAACTGCTCGTTCTCCGACGGCATCCGCTCGAACGTCGCCAGGTTGTGCTCGAGCGGATCCGGGTTGATGAAGAAGTGCGGTGTCTGGACGAGGAACAGCTTCGGATCGGCAACGAAGTACCCGGCCGTCTCCTTCAGGAAATCCTTCGTCGGCGCGTGATCGGCGTCGAACACCGCGACGAGGTCGCCGGAGGTGTTGCCGAGCGCGACGTTGAGATTGCCGGCCTTGGCGTGCTCGTTGCGGGCACGCGTCAAGTAGGTGCAGCCGAGGCCGGCGCAGAGCAGTTGCAGCTCCGCCCGCCGGCGCTGCGCGGCCACCGCCGCGGCGGGGTCGGCGGCGTTGCACTTCTGGTCGGAGCCGCCGTCGTCGAGCAGGTAGACCTTCAGCTTCTCCGGCGGATAGTCGATCGCCTTGGAGGCGGCGAGCGTCACGGCGAGGATCGCCTTGTCCTCGTTGTAGGTCGGGACGAAGACGTCGACCGAGGGCAGGTCCTTCGACGGAAAGCGGGGGGCGGCCGGCCGGTCGAGCGGATCGGCGACGGTGAACAGGCTGAGCGCCAGCATGCCGACGCTGTACATCTCGGCCATGTAGAGGATGACGCCGGGAATGAAGTTCTCCGGCTGGTTGATCGGTGGCAGCGTGCTCGTCGTCCGCCAGTAGACGTAGCGAAGCACCACCGCCGAGCCCATCGCGAGGAAGACCTGCCGCCACGGCCCGGCTGGCCGCAAGGTCTTGATGATGGTGAGCACGACGACGACGATGCAGCCGGCGATCAGATGGGCCTGGATGTTGATCGGCTGCGTGATCAGGAAGGCGACCATGATCCCGGCGATGAGCCACAGCAGGATCGCCAGCGTCTTGCCCATGCTCGGTCTGCCTCAGCTTCCGACGTCGGTCACGCGGCGACGTCGCCCGCCGGCTTCCAGGTCCCGCCCCTTTTGCATATTCGGCGCCACAACACTAAGGACGCGATAACGGCGAAACAAGCGAACGCCGAGGCTATGAGAGAAGGTCCCGGCACGCTGTTCCGTTCCGGCCGACCGTCGCGGGCCACCACGGTAGACCATCGCCGGCCGCTCAGCGCGGCGGGGGCGGCACGACGGCCGCCGGCCCCGTGGCCGGTGCGCCGACCGGCCCGGCCGCAGGAGCGGACGGACCGACCACCCGCACGGTTGGCGCAACGGCCGACGCGCCGGACGCTGCCGCCGGGCTCGGCCGTGACAGGGTCGGCTGCGCAGTCGTCGCCGAGGAGATCGGCGGCGGCACGGTCGCCGGCCCCGCGCCCGCCGGCAGCGTGTTCGGGATCGTCGCGGGACGCGGCGCCGCGGCGCTCGCCAAGGGCGCTGCCGACGGGGCGCCGATGGGAGCGGCGCTCGCGCCGGACGACGGCGGCGCCGGAATGCCGGAGGCCGGGCCGGGGGCCGCCGCCGGTGGCAGCGCGCCCGGCGCCCCGAGCGGCGGATCGAGTGCCGCCGGCGTCGCACCCGCCGGCAGTGGCGCGGCGAGATAGGGCGACTGTGTCGCGTCCACCGGCGCAGTTCGCCGCACCGCCGTCGCCGCCGGCGCGGCGGGCAGCACGCGACCCTCGCGCGGCAGGCGTACCGGCGGGGCGTAGTAGGGGTTCTGGCCGACCGGCACCGGCAGGCTCGGCGCCGCCATGCCGCCGAGGCCCGCCGGCGGCGGCGGCGCGTCGCCGTAGGGGTTCCAGGCGTAGGTGAGGAAGTAGCCGCTCACCACCAGCCCGTACATGAAGCGCAGCAGTTCCTCCTCGGTCGCCTTGGCGCGGCAGAGCCGGACGCGCAGGCCGATCGAGCCGCGCGTGCGGGGCTCGCCGAACTTGTTGCGCTCAGGCTCGATCTGCTGCCAGGCGTAGAGGCACGTGCCACCGCCGCGCGGGCGGCCGACGCCATAGCCGAACGGACCGTAACCGTTCTGCACATAGTAGGGCGAGCGGATCATCCGGACGCCGGGGAACGCGTCGATCATCTCCTCCGACACGCGCACCGCGTCGAGCGGCCGCCAGCGCAGCGTGTCGCCCTGCGCCGCGCCGGGTCCGACCGGCCCGAAGAAGGTCGCCTCGATGGAGTTCTCACCCGTCGCGGCGCTGTCGTTCGACAGCACGATCGTCTGCGTCAGGGCGTTGGCGTAACGGCGCTCGAGCACGGTGACGACGCTGACGCTGCCCGGCGGCGGCAGCACGAGGGCGGCCGTCGGCGGCAGTTCCCGCAGGAGCGTCGCTGTTCTCGGGTCCTGTCCGGCGCCGAAATAAGGCGGCGGCAGGTTGCAACCCGACAAGAGCAGCGCCCCGACAAGGGCCAACTCCAATCGCACCTGGGCCTCTTGACGCTCGCGACCGCATCGTCGGCTGAGAGGCGCGCCACCCCCGGCCGTCCGCCGGGATCGCCGACGGTTCGGCGAATCATCTCGCCGCGGGCGATTCTAACCCGACCTTCAAGGGGATATCGACGCGGCCTGCAGCTTTTGCGCATCCTTCGCGGCGGCATCGCGCGGCTCCAGCGGCACGACGTCGACGCCGACCTTCAGGCGCTGCCCGCCGGAGCCGACGATCACCCCGGCGACCGGGGCGACGTCGGCATAGTCGCGGCCGACGGCCGAGACGATGTGGTCCTCGCCGGTGATCAGCGCGTTGGTCGGGTCGAGCCCGATCCAGCCGGCCTCGGCGCCGCACCAGACGCTGACCCAGGCGTGGGTCGCGTCCGCCCCGGCGAGGCGCGGCCGCCCCGGCGGCGGTGTCGTCCTGAGGTAGCCGCTGACATAGGCGGCGGGAATGCCGAGCCCGCGCAGGCCGGCGATCATCACGTGGGCGAAGTCCTGGCAGACGCCGCGACGCATCTCGAACGCCATCAGCGGCAGCGTCTTCACGTCGGTGGCGCCTGGCTCGTAGGTGAAGTCGGCGTGGATGCGCCGCATCAGCTCGTCCACCGCCGCGAGCACCGGCCGCTCCTCCCCGCAGCTCTCGGCGGCGTAGTCGCGGATCGCCGAGGGCAGCGAGACGATGCGGCTCGGATAGAGCTGGTGGACCGGCGAGTGCGGCCCGAAGTCGTCGATGTCGAACGCCGCCGCCCGGACGTCCGCGACGGTCGGCGTCGCCGCCGGCTCCGGCGCCGCCGGCGGGGAGATCTCGATGCGGGCGCGCACGGTCAGAACGAGACCCTCGTGCGGCGTCTCGAGCACCACGCGCGTCACCGCGTTGTCGAAGAAGTCGCGCCCCTCCTCCCACTCCCCCGGCTTCGGCTCGATCGTCAGCGCCGCCGCCAGAACGCGCTGGCCGGGCCGGTCGACCGGCATCAGCCGCAGCAGGTGCCGTCCGAACGGCACCGGGGCGGCGTAGGTGTAGGCGGTCTCGTGGCGGACGTCGTAGATCATGCGGCCACGGTCATCCGAGTTCCTCGACGGCGACCGCTTCCGGCCGACCGCGATGGCTGAAGAAGCGCTGTCCCACTTCGTCGGAGAGCGTCAGCAGCGCCGTCTCGCACGCCCGCATGTCGGCGACGGAAACGCTCGCCGGATCGGCGGTGCGCAGCTGTGTCGCCAGTCGCGCGGCGGTGCGCTGCGGCGGCGTCAGCGGCCCGCCGGGCACCGCTCCCGGCAGCGTCAGCAGGTGCTCCTCGATGCGCTCGATCTGGAAGGCGAGCGAGCGAGGATTGGCCGCGTCGAGCAGGATCAGGTCGAGCACCGGCGTGCGGGCGAGCCCGGCGAGATAGCGCGAGCGGTAGGTGATCTGCGAATCGGCCAGTTCCAGCAGCACGTCGAGGTCGCCCGACGAGGCGGCGTCGCCGCCGAACGCCGCGGCGAAGCGGGCGGTGGCGACGCCGCGCTCGATACGGCGGCCGAGTTCGAGGAAACGCCAGCCGGTGTGCCGGTTCATGTTCTCCTGGGCGAGCCCGGAGAATGCCGACAGGGTCCGCAGCGCGACGTTGGCGAGCTCGAAGAGGTCGGCGCCGGTCGGGGTCGCCGGCAGCGACTGGTCGAAGCGCTGCAGCCCCATCAGCGTCCGCCAGGCGTCCGGCGCCAGCCGGTCGCGGATCGAGGAGGCGGTGCCGCGGGCGGCGTCGGTCAGCGACGGCACGGCGCCGGAGAGGTCCTCGCGGGTCATCGCCGCAGAGGCCGTGACGACGAGGCCGAGCGGTCGCGGCTTCGCCGGCGCCGCATGCCAGCGGACGAGCATCTCGGCGATGCCTCGGATGGTCGGCGACGTGGCCGCCTCGACCGCATCGAGCCGCCCGACGAGGGCGCGCACCAGCCGCAGCGTCGCCTCGGCGCGCTCGAGATAGCGGCCGAGCCAGAACAGGTTGTCGGCGACCCGGCTCGGCAGCACGCCGGTCGACCTGCGCACTGGCATGCGATCGATCGCGGTCAGCAGCGTCACCGCCGCGACGGGGGCGTCGGACAGCACCCAGACGTCGGCGGAGGAGCCGCCTTCCTGCATCGTCACCGCGCGTGCGTCCGCACGCTCGGAGATGCGACAGAAGCCGCCGGGCATCACCTCGTAGCCGCTCTCGGTGCGGGCGACGAAGACGCGCAGGCTGAACGGCCGCGGCTCGAGCCGGCCGTCGCGCCAGACCGGCATGGTCGACAGCCGCACCACCTCCTGTCCGACGAGGTCGACGCCGCGCTGGCGGATCGCCGCGACGACGCGGGCCTTGGCGGCCGCATCGAGGGTGCTGGCGAGCACCATGCCGCGGTCGAACAGCTCGGGCAGCGCCGCCTCGAAGGCCGGTCCAACCGCCATCTTCTCGATATCCGCGAGAACCTCCTCGCGCTCGGCCGGCTGCCCGCACCACCAGGTGGCGATGTTCGGCAGCGACAGCTCGCTGCCGGCGAGCCGGTGCGACAGGCTCGGCAGGAAGCCCATCAGCGCGCGCGCCTCGACGAAGCCGGAGCCGAGCGCATTGGCGATCACCACCGAGCCGTGCCGCACGGCGTCGACGAGACCGGGCACGCCGAGGCGGGACTGCGGGTTGAGCTCGAGCGGGTCGGCATAGTCGGCATCGAGGCGCCGCCACAGCACGTCGGCCCGCTTCAGGCCGGCGACGGTGCGGATGTAGACGGCGTCGTCGCGCACCACGAGGTCGCCGCCCTCGACCAGCAGGAAGCCGAGATAGCGGGCGAGGTAGGCGTGCTCGAAATAGGTCTCGTTGAGCGAACCCGGCGTCAGCAGGCAGATGCGCGCATCGTCCCGCCGCACGAGGCCCGCGAGCCCGGCGCGGAACGCCTGGAAGAAGCCGGCGAGCCGCTCGACCTCGAGGTCGCGGAACAGCTCCGGCAGCGCGCGCGAGATCGCCACGCGGTTCTCCAGCGCATAGCCGGCGCCGGACGGTGCCTGCGTGCGGTCGCCGAGCACCCACCAGCGGCCGTCCGGGCCGCGCCCGAGGTCGACGGCATAGAGGCGCAGCCAGTCGCCGCCGGGCGGCGCGACGCCGGCGAGCGGTCGCAGGAATTCCCGGCTGCCGGCGACCAGCGCCGCCGGCAGGGCGCCGTCGGCGACGAGCGTCGCCGGCCCGTAGGCATCGGCGAGCACCGCTTCCAGCAGCGCCGCGCGCTGCTTCAGGCCGCTCGCCAGTTCGCGCCATTCGTCGGCGGCGATGACCAGCGGCACCGGCGCCAGCGGCCATGGCCGCTCGCCTCCGCCCTCCTCGTCGTAGACGCGGTAGAAGACGCCGGAATCGCGCAGCGAGCGGTCGGCGACGCCGAAGCGGCGGGCCACCTCGTCGCGGCCGAGTTCGCCGAGGCCGGCGATCAGCCGCTCCCAGTGCGGGCGGAGGCGCCCCTCGGCGTCCACCATCTCGTCGTAGATGCCGGGCAGCGGCCGATAGCCGGTGAGCAGGCTCTCGCCCGCCTTCGGCTTCGTCTTCCTGGCCGCCTCGCCCGCTCGCATTCAAAGCCCTTCGCCATCGCGGCGTCGTCGATCGGTCCCGCCTCACACCCAGGCTGGACGCCTGAGGTCGAGTGTCGCCGGGAACTCTCCGGCCCGTTCCTCCGGCGGCACCGCCACCGGACCGGGAGCGTGCCCGTGGTCCTGGAAGCGGGCAAGCCGGCGCGCCTCCGCCTCGTAGGAATTGACGGGAAAGGTATCGTAGTTGCGGCCGCCCGGATGGGCGACGTGATAGACGCAGCCGCCGAGCGAGCGGCCGTTCCAGGCGTCGATCACCTCGAAGGTGAGCGGCGCCTGCACCGGCAGCGTCGGATGGAACCCCGACGGCGGCTGCCAGGCCTTGAAGCGGACGGCGCCGACAAAGGCGTCGATGCGGTCGGTCGGCAGCATCGGCACGCGGCGGCCGTTGCAGGCGATGACGTGGCGGCCGGGCACCAAGCCGGTCGCCTTCACCTGCAGCCGCTCGACCGAGGAATCGACGTAGCGCACGGTGCCGCCGACCGCCCCTTCCTCGCCGAGCACGTGCCACGGCTCGAGCGCCTGGCGGATCTCCAGCTCGACGCCGCCGTACTCGACGCGGCCGCAGAACGGGAAGCGGAACTCGCGCTGCGCCTCGAACCACACCGGATCGACCGGATAGCCGGCGCGGCCGAGGTCGGCGAGAATGTCGAGGAAGTCCGCCCAGACGAAGTGCGGCAGCATGAAGCGGTCGTGCAGCGTCGTGCCCCAGCGCACCAGCGAGCCCTGCTGCGGCGCGCGCCAGAACCAGGCGATCAGCGCCCTGACCAGCAGCTGCTGCGCGAGGCTCATGCGCGCGTCCGGCGGCATCTCGAAGGAGCGGAACTCGACGAGACCGAGCCGGCCGGTCGGCCCGTCCGGCGAGAACAGCTTGTCGATGCAGATCTCCGAGCGGTGGGTGTTGCCCGAGGAATCGACCAGGATGTTGCGGAACAGCCGGTCGACGAGCCACGGCGGCGGCGCCATCCCCTGGCCCGGCGTCGGCACGTTCGCCATCGCGATCTCGAGCTCGTAGAGCGCGTCGTGCCGCGCCTCGTCGATGCGCGGCGCCTGGCTGGTCGGCCCGATGAACAGGCCGGAGAACAGGTAGGACAGCGACGGGTGGCGCTGCCAGTAGAGCACCAGGCTCTTCAGCACGTCCGGCCGGCGCAGGAACGGGCTGTCGCCCGGCGTCGCGCCGCCGATGACGACGTGGTTGCCGCCGCCGGTGCCGGTGTGGCGGCCGTCGACCATGAACTTCTCGGTGCCGAGGCGGGTGTGGCGGGCGTCCGAGTAGAGCGCCGTGGTGATCGCCACCGCCTCCCGCCAGCTCTTCGCCGGATGCACGTTGACCTCGATGACGCCGGGGTCGGGGGCGACGCGGATGACCTCGACGCGCGGGTCGGGCGGCGGCGGATAGCCCTCGACCTGGATGGCGAGGCCGAGGTCGCGGGCGGTCGCCTCGACGATGACGAGAAGCTCCAGATAGTCCTCGAACCAGGCGACCGGCGGCATGAACACGCACAGCCGGCCGTCGCGCACCTCGATCGTCATCGCCGTGCGCACCTTGGCGCCGAAGGTCAGCCGCTGCTGCACCTGCGGCCGGCGCTCGTCGACGCCGGTGCGCTCGTAGGCCTGCGCCAGCTCGTCCGGATCAGGCAGGCCCGGGCGGTCGGCGAACGGATCGACCTGGACGATGTGCGGATACTGCGCTGGCGGAATGTACGGAAGGCCCGAGAGCGGCAGGCGGAAACCGGCGGGCGAATCGCCCGGCACCAGGAAGATTCGGCCGCGGCGGAACGACCAGCGCTCGCTCACCCAGCCGGCGCCGGCCTCGGCATTCCACCGCTGCACCGGCAGCACGTAGCTGCTCGGCCGCGTCAGGCCGCGCTCGAAGACGCGCACGATGCGGGAACGCTCCTCGGCGCTGTCGAGCTTCGGGTCGCTGACGTCGACGTTGTCCGGCAGCTCGCCTTCCTTCAGGAGCCAGTGCGCCGGATCCTCGAAGGCGGGCTGGGCGTAGTCCGCGCCGAAGCCGAGCCGCTCGGCGACCCCCTCGGACAGCCGCCGGGCGTCCTCGCCGGAGGCCGGCGCGGCCCCCGCCTCGCGGGCGATCAGCTCGCCGTCGCGCCAGATCGGGCGGCCGTCCTTGCGCCAGTAGAGCGAGAACGTCCAGCGCGGCAGGGACTCGCCCGGGTACCACTTGCCCTGGCCGTAGTGCAGCAGCCCGCCGGGCGCGAAGCGGTCGCGCAGCCGGCGGATCAGCTCGTCGGCGAGGTGCCGCTTGGTCGGCCCGACGGCGGCGGAATTCCACTCGGCCGCCTGATAGTCGTCGATCGACACGAAGGTCGGCTCGCCGCCCATCGTCAGCCGCACGTCGTTCGCCACGAGGTCGGCGTCGACCGTCTCGCCGAGCGCGTCGAGCGCCGCCCAGGAGGCGTCGGAGAACGGCAGCGTGACGCGCGGCGCCTCGGCAAGCCGCGTCACCTTCATCTCGAAGCCAAATGTCACCTCGGCGGGTTCGACGAGGCCCGTCATCGGCGCCGCCGAGCGGAAGTGCGGCGTCGCCGCGAGCGGCAGGTGGCCCTCGCCGGCGAACAGCCCGGAGGTCGGGTCGAGGCCGACCCATCCGGCGCCGGGGATGTAGACCTCGCACCAGGCGTGCAGGTCGGTGAAGTCGTGGTCGGTGCCGGACGGGCCGTCGAGCGAGGCGACGTCGGGCTTCAGCTGGATTAGGTAGCCGGAGACGAAGCGCGCCGCGAGCCCGAGCCGGCGCAGCACCTGGACGAGCAGCCAGCCGCTGTCGCGACACGAGCCGGACTTCAGCGCGAGCGTCTCCTCCGGCGCCTGCACGCCGGGCTCCAGGCGGATGACGTAGCGCACGTCGCCCTGCAGGCGCTGGTTCAGCTCGACGAGCAGGTCGACGATCGGCCGGGGCTGGCGCGGCACCGACGCCACGAAGGCGTCGACGAGCGGCGTTCCCGGCTCGGTGACGAGATAGGGCGCGAGCTCGACGGCGAGGTCGGGCGGGTAGGCGAACGGGAACTTCTCCGCGTACTCCTCGACGAAGAAGTCGAACGGATTGTAGACGGCGAGCTCGGCGTGCAGGTCGACCTCGATGGCGAATTCCGTCGTCCGCTCCGGGAAGACGAAGCGCGCCAGCCAGTTGCCGAACGGGTCCTGCTGCCAGTTGACGAAGTGCTCCGCCGGCGTGACCTTCAGCGAGTAGGCGGTGACCGGCGTGCGGCAGTGCGGCGCCGGCCGGAGCCGCACGATCTGCGGGCCGAGCAGCACCGGCCGGTCGTAGGTGTAGCGCGTGACGTGGTGAAGGGCGGCCAGAATCGCCATCGATCGCAAACCCGGAAGGTCCATCGCCATTCCGGCAGGGAGGCGCCGCGGCGAGATCAGCCGCCGACGTTAGCGGTGGGCGGATGCGATGGGAAGCGTTCGATGCTGCGGCGCGGCAGCGCTCGCCGGAGCAAGCCGCCCCGACCGACCGGTGAGCGGCGCACATCATGCCTTGGCGACGGATCGACCGGACCCCGGGTCGCGCTTCTTCTTAGTATCATTTCAAGGAGATAATGATCGTCGACCGACCGCTTTACGGCGAAGGTCTACGGCTTCAGCGTGCGTTGCGTCATGCTTTTGAGTTGCGTACATCGGGAAAGTGCGGAATCGATCGGGCGCGGGCGGAGGCGAGGCTCGGGTCCGATGCGGCCGCGGCCACCGCGCTTGACGAGTGGCGCCCGACCGTCCCCGCCGGGGCGGCGGCCGAAGGAGTTCCTTCGCGGAGCGTGCCCAGAAATGTCGTCGATCCACCGACCATCGGTGGACGAGGGAGGGAGATCGAAATGCAGTTCATGAAGGCCGTTCTGGCGGGCACCGCGCTCGCGTTCACCATCGCCGGGGCGGCGCTCGCCCAGGACAAGCCGGTCGTCGGCGTCAGCTGGTCGAACTTCCAGGAAGAGCGCTGGAAGACCGACGAGGCGGCGATCAAGGCGGCGCTGGAAGCCGCCGGCGCCTCCTACATCTCGGCCGACGCGCAGTCGTCCGCCGCCAAGCAGCTCACCGACGTCGAGAGCCTGATCTCGCAGGGCGCCACCGCCCTCATCATCCTCGCCCAGGACTCCGACGCCATCGCCCCGGCGATCGCCAAGGCCGAGGCCGAGGGCATCCCGGTGGTCGGCTACGATCGCCTGATTGAGATCCCGTCCGCCTACTACATCACCTTCGACAACAAGGAAGTCGGACGGATGCAGGCGCGCGAGGTGTTCAAGGTCGCGCCGGAGGGCAACTACGTCTTCATCAAGGGTTCGTCCTCCGACCCGAACGCCGACTTCCTGTTCTCCGGCCAGATGGAGGTCCTGAAGGACGCCATCGACAGCGGCAAGGTGAAGAACGTCGGCGAGGCCTACACGGACGCCTGGCTGCCCGCCAACGCCCAGAAGAACATGGAGCAGTTCCTCACCGCCAACGACAACAAGGTCGACGCGGTCGTTGCCTCCAACGACGGCACCGCCGGCGGCGCGATCGCGGCGCTCGGCGGCCAGGGCCTCGCCGGCTCGGTGCCGGTGTCCGGCCAGGACGGCGACTTCGCGGCGCTGAACCGCGTCGCCCTCGGCACGCAGACGGTGTCGGTGTGGAAGGACGCGCGCGAACTCGGCAAGAAGGCCGCCGAGATCGCCGTCGAGCTCTCCAAGGGCACGGCGATCGACAAGGTGCCCGGCACCGTCGCCTTCAACGGCGGCCCGAAGGGCGTTGCGATGAACGCCACCTTCCTCGCCCCGGTGCCGATCACCAAGGACAACCTCGGCACCGTCATCGAGGCCGGCTGGATCACCAAGGACGCCGTTTGCCAGGGCGTGCCGGCCGGCAAGGTCGCCGCCTGCAACTGACCTTGTCCCCGACGGGGAGGGCGCGCGCCGCCCTCCCCGCCCATTCCCGCCTTCACACTCCCGCCAGTTTCGCCCGCGAGCGCAGTTGACGCGCGCCGGCCGCGGCCCGAAGCTCGGCGAACAACGAGCGGACGGGCCGACGCCGCCCACCGCCGCCAAAAAGACCGCTGCTAGGGAAGTCGAGGGGGACGTCCATGAGCCAGAGCGCCGCCGGCGCCGGGATTCCCGCCGCCTCGTCACCGCCGCAACAGCAGTCCCGCTCGCTGCTCGGGGCGCTCGAGATCGATGTCCGCTTCCTCGGCATGATCGCCGCGCTCGCGGTCATCTGGATCGGCTTCCATATCCTGTCCGGCGGCACGTTTCTCACGCCGCGCAATCTCTGGAACCTGTCGGTGCAGACCGCCTCGGTGGCGGTGATGGCGACCGGCATGGTGCTCGTCATCGTGACGCGCAACATCGATCTGTCGGTCGGCTCCATCCTCGGCGTCACCGGCATGATCATGGCGGTGGTGCAGGCGTCCTACCTGACGCCGATGCTCGGCTTCAACAATCCGGCCGTCTGGGTGCTGACGCTCGCGATCGGCCTGTTCTTCGGCGCGCTGATCGGCGGCCTGCAGGGCTTCGTCATCGCCTATCTCGGCGTCCCGGCCTTTATCGTCACGCTCGGCGGCCTGCTCGTCTGGCGCGGCGCCGCGTGGTGGATCGCGAGCGGCAAGACGATCGCGCTGACCGACGACAACTTCAAGCTGATCGGAGGCGGTGCCGATGGCGCGGTCGGCGCCACCTGGAGCTGGGTGATCGCCGCCGTCGCCTGTGTCTTCATCGTGTTCGCGGCGCTGAACGCCCGCCGCCAGCGCAAGCGCTTCCGCTTCCCGCTGAAGCCGGCGTGGGCGGAGGTCGTCACCATCGGCGTCGGCTGCGGGGCGGTGATCGTCGCCACCCTGATCCTCAACGCCTACATGATGCCGGCCGCACTCGCCCGCCGCTACGCCGAGGCGCACGGCATCTCCGTGCCGGACGGCGGCACGCTGCAGATCCCGTTCGGCTACGCCGTGCCCGTGCTGATCGCCATCGGCGTCGGCATCTTCATGACGTTCCTGGCGAAGCGCACCCGTTTCGGCCGCTACGTCTTCGCCATCGGCGGTAACCCCGAGGCGGCCGAGCTCGCCGGCATCAACACCCGCCGCGTGACGATGACGATCTTCGCGCTGATGGGCATGCTGGCGGCGCTGGGGGCGGCGATCTCCACCGCCCGCCTCACCTCGGCGACGAACGCCCAGGGCACCCTCGACGAGCTCTACGTCATCGCCGCGGCGGTGATCGGCGGCACCTCGCTCGCCGGCGGCTCCGGCACCATCGCCGGCGCCATGCTCGGCGCGCTCGTCATGCAGAGCCTGCAGTCCGGCATGGTGCTGCTTGGCTTCGACACGCCGCTGCAGAACATCGTCGTCGGCATCGTGCTGGTGGTGGCGGTCGGCCTCGACACCGTCTACCGCAAGCGCTTCAAGTGACCGGGAGAACCGCGCGATGAGCACCCGCACCGGCACGCCGCTCGTCGAGATGCGCGACATCTCGATCTCGTTCGGCGGCATCCGCGCCGTCGATCGCGTCACCGTCGACCTCTACCCCGGCGAGGTGGTCGGCCTGCTCGGCCACAACGGCGCCGGCAAGTCGACGCTGATCAAGATCCTCTCGGGCGCCTACCGGTCGGATTCCGGCGAGATCTTCGTCTCCGGCAAGAAGGTCGACATCGGCACGCCGCGCGACGCGAAGGCCTACGGCATCGAGACGATCTACCAGACGCTGGCGCTCGCCGACAACGTCGACGCCGCGGCGAACCTCTTCCTCGGCCGCGAGCTGCGGACGAGCTGGGGCACGCTCGACGACGTCGCCATGGAGGCGGCGACGCGCGAGGTGATGGCCCGCCTCAACCCGAACTTCCGCAAGTTCAAGGAGCCGGTGCGGGCGCTGTCGGGCGGCCAGCGGCAGTCGGTGGCGATCGCCCGCGCCATCCACTTCAACGCCAAGATCCTGATCATGGACGAGCCGACGGCGGCGCTCGGCCCGCAGGAGACGGCGCAGGTCGGCGAGCTCATCAAGCAGTTGAAGGCCGAGGGCATCGGCATCTTCCTGATCAGCCACGACCTGCACGACGTCTTCGACCTCGCCGACCGGGTGTTCGTCATGAAGAACGGCAAGCTCGTAGGCTCCGCCCTGACGAGCGACGTCACCCAGGACGAGGTGCTCGGCATGATCATCCTCGGCAAGTGCCCGCCCAACGCCGTCCGCGGACCGGGCGCGCTGACGGACGCCGAGATGGCGGTGTGAGATCTCCCACAGGCGCTGACGGGGTCGTGCTCAAATACTACATTTTGTGACATGGGCATCTAAGAGCTGGACGTGATGCGGAGCCTGTGCTCCCAGCACTGGGGCTGAAATGGACAACCAGCTCCTTCGCAAGATTGAAAAAATATTAGACTTTGGCGCGTGGAATTACACCGTTTTCCTAAGATTTTATGAAGCCGCCTTGCCGAAACAGTCCACCAAGGAAGCCGTCATCAAAACACTATTGGGGACGGAGGCGACGCTGCGGAGCATCGACGAGGTCGAAAAATCATCAGTTTGGCCAGTTATCGAATCCAGCCTGCTATACGCGGGCACAGATGGCGCGGGCCCCGCCGAGTCCACAATCAAATCCGCAGAGTTTTCCGAGCTGATGATGCTTCTTGGAAATGAGGTTTGGAATCTGGCCGACGAAGCAGTCACCATCGATTCCGTCGAGCTGCAGGATGGGCATCCTGCTTACCCGGTGTTTTGGGACTTCGCATTTCTGTTCTCAGGAGAAGCGACCACAAGCCTTCTTATCGGATCAAGCTCCGACTAAAGCCCGGCCTGATCAAGCCCCCTCCCCCAGCCTCCCGAACCAGTCCTCGATCGGCTCCGGCGCGGCGACTAGGTAGCCCTGCAGGCGGTCGACGCCGACCTTGCGCAGGAACTCGGCGTCGGCCTGCGAGGCGACCATCTCGGCCACCAGCGTCAGCTTCATCGCCTTCGCCACGTCCACCGTCGCCCGCACGATCGCCTGGTTGATGCGGTCGTCGGCGACGCCGCCGACGAATGAGCCGTCGAGCTTCACCATGTCGACCTCGAGCATGCGCAGGTAGTCGAACGAGCTCATGCCCTTGCCGAAGTCGTCGAGCGCGATGCGGCCGCCGAGCTGGCGGATGCCGGAGACGAAGCTTCGCGCCACCGGCAGGTCGAGGATGGCGGCGCTCTCGGTGATCTCCACGACGATGCGATGCATGTCGATGCCGTGCTCCACCGCCAGCGCCCGCACGTGCTCGAAGAAGTCGCGGTCCGACAGCGTCGAGCCGGCGACGTTGATGTGCACGTCGAGCGTCGTCGCCACGTGGCCGGGTTCCAGGGTGGCGAGCGCCTCGAAGGTGCGCCGCACCACGGCCCGGTCGAGCCGGCGGATCAGCCCGTGTCGCTCCGCCGCCGGCAGGAACACCTTCGGCAGCATGACGCGGCCGCCGCGGTCGCGCAGGCGGGCGAGGATCTCGATGCCGGCCCAGTCGCCGCTCGCCGCCGAGACGATCGGCTGGCAGTAGAGCTGGACGGCGTTCTCCGACAGCGCCCGGTTGATCTCGGTGAGCACGGCGAACTGGGCGCGCGCGCTGGACGGGTCGTCGATCTGGCGGAACACCTCGACGCGGCCGCCGCCGCGCGTCTTCGCCTCGTAGAGGGCGATGTCGGCGTCGGCCATCACGTCGAAGGTGGTCGAGGCGGCGACGCGGTCGACGACGACGAGGCCGACCGAAAGCCCGATCGGATGCGCCCGCTCGCCCCACACGAAGCCGAGCTCGGCGACGCGGCGGATGAGGTTGGCCGCCGCCGCCTCGCCGTCCTCCAGCCGGCAGTTCTGCAGGATCACCGCGAACTCGTCGCCGCCGATGCGGGCGACGACATCGCTCGCCCGAACCGAATCGGACAAGACGCGCGCGATCTCGCGCAGCAGCTGGTCGCCGGCGAGCTGGCCGGAGGTGTCGTTGACGATCTTGAACTTGTCGAGATCGAGGAAGAGCAGGCAGCTCGTGACGCCGCGCAGCCGCGCCGCCTCGACCGCCCGCCCGAGCTCGCGCTCGAACGAGAAGCGGTTGAACAGCCCGGTCAGCACGTCGTGGTTGCCGCGCCATTCGAGCTCGGCGACCATCCGTTCGCGCTCGCCGACGTCGCGCAGCGTCAGCACGGCGCCGTCCTGCTCGCCGTCGCTGCCGCCGATCGGCTGGGCGACGTACTCGACCACGGTGCGGCGCCCGCCCCGGCCGGTCAGCACCGCCGGCGTCTCCGACCGGATCGCGCCCCCCACCCGCACAGCCTCGATGCCGAGGTTGGGAAGCCGCGGCCGCGACGGGTCGAGAGACAGCGCCAGCACCTCGTCGAGCGAGCGGCCGACCGCCTCCTCGCGCGGCCACTCCGTCATCGCCGCGGCCGCCGGGTTGAGGAACTCGACGAGGCCGCGCGGATCGATCTTGATCAGCCCCTCGTTGAGGGCCGCCAGCATCTCGACCGCGATCTGCCGCTCGCGCTCGGCGCGCGCGAGGCCGCGCTGCAGCCCGGTGACGTCGTGGAAGACGATGATCACCCCGTCGACCACGCCGCCGGGCGTCCGGTACGGCGTCAGCCGCGCCTCGAAACTGCTCTCTCCGGCGGTGACCGGGACGGTGAAGCTCGCGCCCGAGCCGATCACCTCGTAGACGCGCTGCAGCACCTCCGACCGGAGCGGCGTCCGCCAGCGGATCGCCGACAGCGGATCGCCTTCCCGCAACGCGGACAGCGCGCAAAGCCGCTCGAGCTCCGGCGTGAAGCGGCGAACGCGAAGGTCGCGTCCGACGATCACCACGGGAGCGGCGATGCCGCGTTCCAGCGCGTCGATCTCCTCGGCGCGCGACTGCAGCGCCTGCACGCGCGTGCGCAACTCGTCGCCGAGCACGCGCAACTCCTCCTTGGCGGAGCGCAGGTCGGCCGCTTCGGCCCGAAGGTCCTCGATCTCGCCGCGCAGCGTCGCGTTGGCAGTTTCGAGGTCAGGCCCGAGCGCATCCGCCGACGGCGCTGGGGTGGCGGCCCGCAGTGTCGCCGCCGCCTTCGCAAGGACGAGCAGGGCGCCTTCGGCGAGTTCCGGGAAGGGGTGCACGACGAGTTGCGGTCCGTCCGTCGCAGGATCAGCCGGCACGCTGAGGGCAACCAGTGTCGCCTCCCCGCGCCGACGGGCCCGCGTCATCGCCCGGCGCAGCGGTCCGGCGAGTGCCGGGCGCACCATGTCGGTGAGGACGAGACTCGGCGGCCCGTGACGTGCCGCGGTCACGGCGGCGGCGTCCCCGTGGGTGAAGACGACCAGGTCGTCGCGGTCGACGGCGATCGCCACCGCCACCATGAGCGCCGCACACTTCTCGGCCACCAGAAGGCCGAGCGCGCCGGCCGCCGCGTCCTTGCCACCCGACCCGCCGCCGGCGACGCCCGCGCCGGGCGGCGCACCGGCGCCGATCGGCCGATAGAGCGCGACATCCGGCACGACGGCGATGAAGTCGCGGGACGCACCACGGTCGATCTCGCCACCGCCGTCGGCGATCAGCAGCCCATCGGAGCGCAGCGCGTAGCGGATCGACGCGAGCGCCCGCTCGCGCGCCGCCGGGACGAACCGGGCAAGGGCGTTTCGGCAGCCCACGATGTCGATGCGCGCGAACGGCGGGTCGCGTGCGAGGTCGTGCACGGAGAAGTGCACCCGGTCGCGGATCGCCGGCCGGACTCGGCTACCGCCGAACTCGGTCGTGAAGTAGGCGGCGAGCAGCCCGGGCGGAACGGCGGCGACGGCCTCCCGGCCGTAGACCCCGTGGCGGGCTCTCTCAATCGCGGCGGGATCGGCATCGGTGGCGAACACCTGCAGGGCGGCCTCGCTACCCGCCGCCCGCCGCGCCGCCTCGCAGACGATCGCGATCGTGTAGGCCTCCTCGCCGGAGCCGCAGCCCGCCACCCAGACGCGCAGGCCCTCGTCGGCGCCGCGCCGGCGCACCAGGGCTTCGAGCTGCACAGCCAGCGCCTCCAGCGCCTCCGGGTCGCGGAAGAAGCCGGGCCGCGGCGCAGCGCTGTCGCCGTCACCGTCGCGCTCCGCCAACTCCGCCCCTCCCAGCCCCTCTCCCACGACGGCTTCCCCGCTCATCGGCGCCGACCGACACGCCCCGCCGCCATCCTTCGCACGGTCGTCGCTGGCTCGGCAACGCCGGCCTCGCCGCCAAGCGGATGGGCGCGGCGATGCACCTCCATCAGCCGGTCGGCATCGACGGCGGTGTAGAGCTGCGTGGTCGACAGGCTGGCGTGGCCGAGCAGTTCCTGGATGGTGCGCAGATCCCCGCCCGCCGACAGGAGATGCGTCGCGAACGAGTGGCGCAGCGCGTGCGGCGTGGCGGTATCGGGCAGTCCCAGGCCGCCGCGCAACCGGGCGACGGCGCGCTGCACGATGCGCGGCGACAGCGGCCCGCCGCGGGCGCCGCGGAACACCGGCTCGCCCGGCGCCGGCCGCATCGGCAGGCGGTGGCGGTATTCGTCGAGGCTCGCCCGCACCGCCGGCAGCAGCGGCACCAGGCGCACCTTGCCGCCCTTGCCGGTGACACGCAGCGTCGTGGTCTCGCCGGCGAGGTCGGTGGCGGTGACGGCGAGAGCCTCGCCGATGCGCAGGCCGGCGCCGTAGAGCAGCATCACGATGGCCGCGTCGCGCGCCGCGATCCACGGCTCGCTCGCATCCTCTCCCGCCTCGTCGGTGACGCGCCGGGCGTCGACGATCGACAAGGGCCGCGGCAGCGACGGCTTTAGCCGCGGTGCCTGCACGGCGCGGATCGGTGCGGCGTTGAGCCCGTGCTGGCGCTCGAGATGCCCGGCGAAGGAGCGCAGCGCCGCGAGTTGCCGGGCGATCGTCCGCGAGCCGGCGCCCTCGGCGCGTCGGCGGGCGAGGAAGGCGCGCACGTCGGCGGTCCTCAGCGCGCCGAGACCGGCGAGGTCGGGGGCGCCGCCCAGGTGCCCGGCGAGGAAGCCGAGCCATTGGCGGACGTCACGCTCGTAGGCCTCGAGCGTGCGCGCCGACAGTCGCCGTTCGATGCCGAGCCGCGACAGCCAGCCCGCCACGGCGGCGGCGAGCGCCGGGGTGGCGACAAGGACCGGGACGGCAGACGAAGCGACGGCTGTCGAAGGAGCGGGCATGGGCGTTCTCGCGCGGCTCGGCGACGACAGCATCGCCGCCGTGCGTTAACGCGACCCTGACCGATCGGTCAGGAGTCTTCGCGGCGTCCGTCCGCTGCGTCGGCGTCCGCGTCGCTCGTGTCGGTCTCGACGACCGGTATCCGGTAGGCACCCGACAGCCAGCGATGCAGGTCGACCTGGGCGCAGCGCTTGGAGCAGAACGGCTTGAAGGCAGCGAGCTGCGGCGCGCCGCAGGTCGGGCACGGCCGCGCGCGCGGCGTGCCGGGAGGCGGCAGCGCGCTCATCCGGCGGCGGCAGCCGGCTGCGGGATGGGCTCGTCGGCGCGCGCCGCGGCCGGCTGCTCGACGAGGTCGACCGGTGCGGGCTCTTCTGTCCAGCGCTCCATCACCGGAAAGCCCTCGCCGACGAGCAGGCCGACGGTCTCGTGCAGCGGCAGTCCGACGACGCCGCTGTAGGATCCCGCGAGCGAGGCGACGAACGCGGCGGCGAGGCCCTGCACGGCATAGCCGCCCGCCTTGCCGCGCCACTCGCCCGCGGCGACGTAGGCGTCGATCTCGACGGACGACAGGCGCTTGAAGCGAACGCGCGTCTCCACCGTCCGCTCGCGCAGCTTGCCCTTCGGCGTCAGCAGCGCGACGGCGGTGGTGACGGTGTGCGAGCGGCCGGAGAGCAGCGACAGGCAGCGCGCCGCGTCATCCAGCGTCTCGGCCTTCGGCAGCACGCGCCGGCCGACGGAGACGACCGTGTCGGCGGCCAGCACGAACGCCGGCACCTTGCTTTCCTGCACGCCGAAGCGATGCGCGGCGACCTCGGCCTTGCCGCGCGCGAGCCGCTCGGCGAGCTGGCGCGGGCTCTCGCGCGACTGCGGCGCCTCGTCGATCTCGGCGGGAAACAGGTGGTCCGGCACGATGCCGATCTGCTCGAGCAGCGCGAGGCGCCGGGGCGACCCGGATGCGAGGACGAGGACGGCGGGCTCGCGCATCTCAACTGGCTCCGGCTCGGGAGGTCGCGGCGAAGGGCCGGCGATCTCGAATCACGGGACGTGAGCCGATCACTTGAAGCGATAGGTGATCCGGCCCTTGGCGAGATCGTAGGGCGTCATCTCGACGAGCACCTTGTCGCCGGCCAGCACGCGGATGCGGTTCTTGCGCATCCGGCCCGCCGTATGGGCGATGATCTCGTGGTCGTTCTCGAGCTTGACGCGAAACGTCGCGTTCGGGAGGAGTTCGGTCACCATGCCCGGAAACTCCAGGACTTCTTCCTTCGCCATGCGCACCCTTGCACTTCTGTCCGGCGTCCCGCGCCGCGGGGCGGCACCCTACAGGGTCGCCCGGACGAGATAAACGGCAAAACGCGGCGCCGCAGGACGACGCCGCGTCGATTTCCGCGGATTGGCCCCTCCGCTACCACGTTCGGAGGCCGACTGGAAGCGTCCGCACCCCTGCTCGCGCGTCAGCCGTCGTTCTCGGCGTTGAGCTGTTCCGGCCGCATCCCCTCCGCCTGCGGGCGCAGCTGCACACCGGGGGCACCGCCGTCGAGGAAGACCACGCCGGCTTGCTCGAGCGCCAGGACGATGGCCGCAAGGTCGATGCCGGATGGTGGCGGTGCGCCGTCGTGCGCCTCGATGAGCGCGATATCCGCCTCCACCACCCCGGCGGCGACTGCGAGTTGCGCGACGTCCCAGCGCAGCATCGCCCGCGCCGCCCTCACCTGCACACCCGTCAGCAAGACGCCCTCCTCGGCCGAGACCCGGAGCGATGGTGTCACCCGCGGGCGCCCACGGCAATCGCCACGACGCCGGCGGCTCGCACCGTCCGCCCCGCGACCTTCCGCAAGGCGGGCCGGCATGCCATATCTGCCTGCATACCGGAACCAGTGGCGGAGACGGCGATGACGGCGGCGATCGTGGGCTGGGCGCACAGCCCGTTCGGACGGCAGGACGGCGAGACGGTCGAAAGCCTCGTCGTCGGCGTCGCGCAGCAGGCGCTGGTGCACGCCGGTGTCGCCGCCGCCGACATCGACGAGATCTATCTCGGCCACTTCAACGCCGGCTTCTCGGCCCAGGACTTCACCGCCTCGCTGGTGCTGCAGGCCGACCCCGCCCTGCGCTTCAAGCCGGCGACGCGGGTGGAGAACGCCTGCGCCACCGGCTCGGCCGCCGTGCACCAGGGCGTGCGCGCCATCGCCGCCGGCGCCGCGCGGCTCGTGCTGGTCGTCGGCGTCGAGAAGATGACCGACACGCCGGGGCCGGAGATCGGCCGCAACCTGCTGCGGGCCTCCTATCTGGCCGAGGAGGGCGACACCCCGGCCGGCTTCGCCGGGGTGTTCGGCCGCATCGCCGAGGCGTACTTCCAGCGCCACGGCGACCAGGCGGACGCCCTCGCCGCGATCGCCGCCAAGAACCACAAGAACGGCGTGTCGAACCCGTTCGCGCAGATGCGCAAGGACCTCGGCTACGACTTCTGCCGCACCGAGAGCGAGAAGAACCCTCGCGTCGCCGGCCCGCTGAAGCGTACCGACTGCTCGCTCGTCTCCGACGGCGCCGCGGCGATCGTGCTCGCCGACATGTCGACGGCGCTCGGCATGCAGCGCGCCGTGGCGATCCGCGCGACCGCACACGTGCAGGACTTCCTGCCGATGTCGCGCCGCGACGTCGTCCGCTTCGAGGGCTGCGGCGAGGCGTGGACGCGGGCCCTCGCCAGCGCCCGCCTGACGCTCGACGACCTCGACCTCGTCGAGACGCACGACTGCTTCACCATCGCCGAGCTGATCGAGTACGAGGCGATGGGGCTCGCCGCCCCCGGCCGCGGCGCCGACGTGCTGCGCGACGGCGTCACGCACATCGGCGGCCGGCTGCCGGTCAACCCGTCGGGCGGCCTCAAGGCGAAGGGCCACCCGATCGGCGCCACCGGCGTGTCGATGCACGCGCTGTCGGCGATGCAGCTCACCGGCCAGGCCGGCGGCATGCAGGTGAAGGACGCCGAGATCGCCGGCATCTTCAACATGGGCGGCGCGGCGGTGGCGAACTACGTGTCGATCCTGCAGGCGGTGCGCTGAGCGCAGCGCATCTTCGCTTGGCAACGCCGTGCGCTGAGCGCAGCGCATCTTCGCTCTGCAACGCGGTGCGCTGAGCGCACCGCGCCTCACGCCTCGACCAGCCTGAGCGTCCGCCGCCGGTCGAGCACGGCGAGCACGCGGTCGAGGTCGGGCCCACGCTTCAGGATCATGCCGCCGGCGGCGACCACCGAATAGGCGCCCTGCCTGCGCGCCAGCCGCATGTCCTTGACGATGCGGAACAGTGGCATCTCGCTCGCCCGCCGGAAGATCGAGAACACCGCCTCGTCGCGCCGGAAGTCGATGGCGTAGTCCCGCCACTCGCCCTCGGCGACCTTTCGTCCGTAGACCCTGAGGATGCTGTTGAGTTCGCGCCGGTCGAAGCTCGTCACCGGCGGCGGCGCCGGCGGGGCACTCCCCGGCGTCGTGGTCGTCAGCGTGGTCGTCGTCGTGGCGGCCTGGTGTCCCGTCGTTCCCGGCTGTGCTTCGCGCCGCGTGGCGACCGCAACGAGGGTCGCCGGACCGCGGCTTGCCGGGCTATCGTCCGCGTCGCTCAAAACGCGCCTCCCGTCGTCATCCCGCCGTCATGATCGCGGCGACGGAGCCGGCTGGCAAGCGCGTTCTCCAAACGGTCGAGGGGCCGGCACACGGCTGCACGCTGGCGCACGGGACGTCAGGCCGCCTCGTGCCCGACGAAGGCGCGCACCGCCGCGTTGGCGCCGGACAGGCAATCGGCGTCGGTGTGGACGAGGCGACGGCCCTGACCCTCGGCCGCGAGGCAAGGCCGGTAGCCCGAGGCCTCGTAGATGCGCCAGAGGTCGGCGCTCGCGCAGTAGGCGCCGAGGTTGGCATGGCTGCGCTCGAAGCGCCGCCGCACGATCGCTTCCGGCACGTCGTGGCCGCCTTCGGCGACGCGGCGGGCGACGCGCTCCAGGCAGATCTCGGGGCTCGCGACGGAGAAGTAGAGGAGCGCCGGCGACAAGCCGGCAGCCTTCGCCTCCCGCATCAGGGCGAGATGCGTCCGGCCGGAGATCGTCGTCTCCATCGAGAAGACCTCGCCGCGGCGGATGAATTCGCGCGCACGGTCGAGCGCGATACGAGCCGCCTCCCGCCCCGCGAGGTCCGGCTTCAGCGGCGACAGCCCGCGGGCGATCTCGTCGAGATTGACGAAGTTGAGCGATCCGCTCACCGCCGCCACGTTCCTGAAGGCATAGGTGGTCTTGCCGACACCGTTCGGACCCGCGATCAACCAGAATCGTTTCATCTGGTCCATCGCGGCCGCCGTCAGTCGAACAGGCTCGACACGGACTTCTCGAGCGCCGTCCGGCTGATCGCCTCGCCGATCAGCGGCGCGATCGACAGCACGCGGATGTTGCGCCCCTTCCGCACCGATTCGGTCGGCTGGATCGAATCGGTGATGACGAGTTCCTTCAGCATCGACCCCTCGACGCGCGCCACCGCTCCACCCGACAGCACGCCGTGGGTGATGTAGGCCGTCACGCTCGCCGCCCCTTGGGCGAGCAAGGCCTCGGCGGCGTTGCACAGCGTGCCGCCCGAATCGATAATGTCGTCGAACAGGATGCAGTTGCGGCCCTCGACGTCGCCGATGATGTTCATCACCTCGCTCTCGCCCGGCCGCTCGCGCCGCTTGTCGACGATAGCGAGCGGCGCGTCGATGCGCTTGGCCAGCGCCCGCGCCCTGACCACGCCGCCGACGTCCGGCGACACCACCACGAGGTCGTTCGCCGCGTAGCGCTCCTTGATGTCGCGCATCATCACCGGCACGGCGTAGAGGTTGTCGGTCGGGATGTCGAAGAAGCCCTGGATCTGGCCGGCGTGCAGGTCGAGCGTCAGCACGCGGTCGGCGCCGGCGCGGGTGATCAGGTTCGCCACGAGCTTCGCCGAGATCGGCGTGCGCGGGCCGGGCTTGCGGTCCTGGCGGGCATAGCCGAAGTAGGGCACCACCGCCGTGACGCGGCGTGCCGAGGCGCGCCGGAGCGCGTCGGTGATGATCAAGAGCTCCATCAGGTGGTCGTTCGCCGGGAAGCTCGTCGACTGCAGGATGAAGACGTCCTCGCCGCGCACGTTCTCCTGGATCTCGACGAAGATCTCCTGGTCGGCGAACCGCCGCACCATGCACTTCGACAGCGGGAGGTCGAGATAGCCGGCGACCGCCTCGGCGAGCACGCGGTTGGAATTCCCTGACACGAGCTTCATGCCGGCGATCGTCCTTCCAGGGAATGTCCGTGCGGGCCGGCGGACGCCGGCCAAGGGTCGCGGTGGTGGTCGCGGTCTCTCTAGCAACGCTGCCCGGCGCCGACAACCGCGCGGACGACGCAGTCGTGCGGCGGCTCAGGCGCCGCCCGATGCAAGCCACGCCTTCAGCGCAGCCACGGTGCGGTCGGCGACCACCTCCAGCGTCTCGGCCGAGATGCCCGACCACGGGTCGCCCGAGGTGCCGCTCGACGGTTCCTGGCCGACGATGCGATGCAGGCGGCGCCCGGACGCATCGTAGATGTCGTAGATGTAGGTGACCGTCGTCGCCGTCGGGTTGCCGACGGCCGTCAGGTAGCCCTTGACGTGGAACGTGGCGGGCGCCCCGACGCGCCGCACGAGGTTCAGGCCCTCGCGATCGGCGACGGTGGAGATCCTGCGCAGCAGCTCGTCGGTGGCATTGCTCGGTGCTCCGGTGAACGGCTCGAAGGCGAAGCTCGCGGTCGCCGGATCGACGTCGGCCGGCGGCGGCGTCGAGGTCGGCCCAACCGCCATCTCGGTGACGGTGGCACCGCCACCGCAGCCCGCCAACAGCAGCCCGGCGAAGACCATCGCCACAGCCACCCGTCCCGCCCGCCCGATGCTTGCCCGACCGCTGAAATCCGCCATCCGCGCGCCTCGCCTCCCTGTCCGCTCGCGAGGCGCCGACCCTACCGGCATGCGCCGGAAAGATAAAGGAAGCGGGACGGCGACCTCTCCGGGCAACGCCGCACCCCGCCCGGTCGTCAGCCGCCCGCCACGATCGGCAGGTCGAGCGGCAGCGCTGACAGTGGCTCCGGCTCGGCGTTGGTGGTGAGGTAGGTGCGCCCGAGCGTCATCGCCGCGCCGGCCTCGCTGTCGAACAGGATCATGTGGGCGAACAGCGTCATGTTCGGCACGATCTCCGTCTTGTTGCCGCGGTAGAACAGCGGCGTGTCCATCCACGACGGCGCGAAGCGGGCGCCGAGCGAGTAGCCGCAGGCGTTCAGCCGGTGCGCCTGCAGGCCGCGGCCGTCGACGACGGTGGCGTGCGCGTCGAAGACGTCGCCGAAAGTGTTGCCGGGCCGCATCGACGCCTCGACGGCGGACAGCGCCTCGCGCGCCGCGGAGTAGAGGGCGAGGTGGCGCGGCGTCGGCGAGCCGACGATCACCGTGCGCATCAGGGCGGCATGATAGCGCCGGCAGGTGCCGGCGAACTCCAGCGTCAGCTGGTCCTGCGCGTCGAGCGTCCGCCGCCCCGCCTTCGACCGGCAGAGCAGCGCATCGGGACCGGAGCCGATGATGAACTCGTTGCCGGGATACTCGCCGCCCGCCTCGAAGATCGTCCCCTGCAGCACGGCGAGGAGCCGGCCTTCGTCGGCGCCGGGGCGGATTTCCGCGAACGTCTTCTCCCAGGCGAGATCGGCGAGGCGCGCCGCCTCGCGCACGCAGGCGATCTCGGCCGGGCTCTTCACCATGCGCAGCGACGGCACCAGGTCGGAGGCGTCGACGAGGGTGGCGAACGACTTCAGCCCGTCGTCGATCTTGCGGCCGTTGGCAGCGGTCAGGCCGTGCGTGTCGTATTCGATGCCGATGCGGGTGCCGAGCAGCTCGAGCTCGAACAGCATCTCCTTCAGCTGCCCGCTCGGGTCGGCCTCGCCGCGGTCGACCCAGACGCGGATGTCTTCGACGATCGAGGTCCGCTGTGCCTGCCGGACATCCGGCGCGCGCGTCAAGAGCGCGAAGCGGCCGGCCTTCGTCAGCACGAGGCCCTGGAAGAAGCAGAAGCCGAACGTGTCGTAGCCGGTGAGCCAGTACATGCTCTCCTGCGCGAACATCAGGAGCGCGTCGAGCTTGCGCGCCGCCATCGCTTCCAGCGTCGCGGCGAGGCGGGCGTCGAACTCGGCGCGGTCGAAGTGGATCGCCATGCTGCGTCTGTCCTCGTCGTCGAAGGAGTTGGAAGGCGGGGCGCGGCGTCAGGCGGCCGGCCGGCAGCCGCCGACCGGGCCGAAGAACACGACCCAGGTGCCGAAGTCGTCGCCGAAGTCCTCGAAACGATGCGTCTCGAAGGCGGCGACGAACAGGAAGTCGCCCGGCGCGAACGGCACCCGCTCCTCGCCCCGGAGGAACGTGCCGGAGCCGGTGGCGACGATGTAGATCTCGTCGCGGTCGTGCGGCTCCTGGTCGTCGACGCCGCGCGGCGCGTAGAACTCGATCGTCACGTCGCCGCGCTCGAACAGCACGTCGTAGGGCAGCGGCAGCGCCGCGATGCGGGCGGCGGCGTCGACGGCGGCGATGCGGGTGGTGTCGTCGGGGATCATGGAACGACTATGAGATCGACCGCCCCGCCTGTCCATCCGCCGCCCGTCACTGGAAGGCGACCTCGGAGAACGAGCGCAGCTTGCGGCTGTGCAACTGCTCGAGGCCGAGCGCACGCAGCTTCTCCATCGCCAGGATGCCGATCTTCAGGTGCTGGTCGACCTGGCTGCGGTAGAAGGCGTCGGCCATTCCTGGCAGCTTCAGCATGCCGTGCAGCGGCTTGTCGGAGACGCATAGGAGCGTGCCGTAGGGGACGCGGAAGCGGAAGCCGTTGGTGGCGATGGTGGCGCTTTCCATGTCGAGGGCGATCGCCCGGCTCTGGCTGAGCCGCTGCACCGGCTCGCGATGGTCGCGCAGCTCCCAGTTGCGGTTGTCGATGGTGGCGACCGTGCCGGTGCGCAGGATGCTCTTCCGCCCCCATCCCGAAAGCCCCGTGACCTCGCCGACCGCCTGCTCCAGCGCGATCTGGATCTCGGCGAGCGGCGGCACCGGGATCCACAGCGGCACGTCTTCGTCGAGCACGTGGTCCCAGCGCACGTAGCCGTGCGCCAGCACGTAGTCGCCGAGCTTCTGCGTGCTGCGCAGGCCGGCGCAGTGGCCGAGCATCATCCAGGCGAACGGCCTCAGCACCGCCACGTGGTCGCTCGCCGTCTTGGCGTTCGACGGGCCGACGCCGATGTTGATCATGGTGATACCCGAGGCGTCCGGCCGCACCAGGTGGTAGCCCGGCATCTGCGGCAGCCGCAGCGGCGTCTCGCCGGCCGTGCCGCCGCCGTGGCGGACGTTGCGCGTGATGCGGTGGCCCGGCTCGACGAAGGCGTCGTAGGCGCCGGCGGGGTCGGCCATCTGCGCGAGGCCGTAGGAGATGAACTCGTCGATGTAGAACTGGTAGTTGGTGAAGATCACGTAGTTCTGGAAATGCTCGGGGGACGTGCCGGTGTAGTGGCGCAGCCGGTGCAACGAGTAGTCGATGCGCGGGGCGGTGAACAGCGACAGCGGCCGTGGCGCGCCGGGAGCGCCCACCCAGGTGCCGTTGACGATCGAATCGTCCATCTGTGCGAGGTCCGGCACGTCGAACCAGTCGCGGATCGAGCGGATCTGCTCGGCGTCGAGCACGCCCTCGATGTGGATGCCGTCGGCGTAGGCGAAGTGGACGGGGATCGGCACGTCGCTGACGCCGACCTCGACCGGCCGGCCGTGGTTGCGCACGAGCTGGGCGATCTGCTCCGTGAGGTAGCTTTCGAACAGCTCCGGCCGCGTCAGCGTCGTCGCGTAGGTGCCGGGCGCACTGACGAAGCCGTAGGAGAGGCGCGTGTCGACGCGGGCGTAGCTCTGCGTCGTCAGCGAGATGACCGGATAGTACGCCCGCACCCGTTCGGCCGGCAGTTCGCCGGCGGCGAAGCGGCGGAAATGCTCCCGCAGGTGGCCCGTCTCGGCGTCGTAGAGGGCGCGGACATGAGCGACGGCGGCGGCCGGGTCCGTGAAGGCGCGGGTCTCGGAAGCTTCGGCACGGATCAACACGGCACAGGCCTCGAAGGGACGGGGCCCACAGGATAGGCGCTCGCGGGCGGCGGCGCGATGGCCCCAGTGGCGGCGTCATGCGCTTGTTTGGAAGGGCGGCGCACACTGGTCCGACGGCAGGTGATCGCCGACCCGCGACGACCCTCCGGCCCCTCGCCTTGGCATGGGCGTTGCTTTCATTCGGTCGGGCGGGGAAGGGTAAAATTGCGAGGCGCGTATGTCGTTTATGGATAGGAGTGCGCAGGTGGCGCACATCAAGGCCAGCGTCGCCACTCTGCAGAGTTGGACGGCGATGGTGGAGGCCGCGAGCCGGGAGTTCGCCGCCGCCAAGCAGGCTCAGAAGGCGAGCCCGAAGGATCCGGTGGTCGCGAAAAAGATCGATCAGGTCGGCGAGAAGCTGCTGTCCATCATGGAAGCCCGAAATGAATGTGAAGCGTCGCTGATCGCGGCGAGGCGCCTGTTTCGCATCTATGACTGACCGCGCCGCCCGACCCGTGGGCGCGCGACGTCTCAGCCCGGTTGGCGGAGCAGTCCGCCGGCCGCCTCGAGCGCTTCCGGCGTGTCGACGTCGATTGCCGCCGCCGCGCCGAGCTCGATCTCCACGACGGCCTCGGGAACCTGGGCGATGATCTGCCGGCCGCCGGTGTCGCCGCTGACGGCCGAGAGCTCCGGGAAGAACCGCCGCGACCACAGCACCGGGTTGCCCCGCTTGCCGTTCGCCGTCGCCACCACGACGAGCGCGCCGGCGGCCGGGTCGTAGGCGGCGATCAGCCGGTCGATCGCGCCGGCATCGATCCCCGGCATGTCGGCGAGCACGACGACCGCCGCGTCCACGTCCTCCGGCAACGCGGCGAGGCCGGTGCGCAGCGAGGTCGAGAGACCCTCCGCGAAGTCGGGATTGTGCACGATTGCGACGTCGAGCCCGGCGAGCGCGCAGCCGACGTCGTCGGCCGCGTGGCCGGTGACGACCACCACCGGCGCCGCCCGGCTCGCCACCGCCGCGGCGGCGGCGCGGCGCACCAGCGGCACGCCGGCGATGGTGGCGAGTTGCTTCACCGGCCCGCCCATGCGGCTGCCACGGCCGGCGGCGAGCACGACCGCGCCGATGCGTCGAACGGGTGCAACCACCTCCGGCAGCGGGCCGGCGCGGGGCTGCGGCCGCGAGACGATCTCCATCAGGAGCCCGCCGACGCCGAGGCCGGAGATGTCCGCCGGCGTCACCGCGAGCCCGGCGAGGAGGCGCTGCAACACCCAGTCGAAGCCGTTCTCCTTCGGCGAGCGCGCGCAGCCCGGCGCGCCCACCACCGGCACCGCGCCGAGCGCGCCGACGAGCAAGAGGTTGCCGGGATCGACCGGCATGCCGAAGTGGTGGACGATCCCGCCCGCCGCCTCGACGCCCGCCGGGATGACGTCCGCCCGGTCGACCACCGCCGAAGCACCGAACACGACGAGCAGGTCGGCACCGCCGGCCGCGAGCTTTTCGAGCGCCGCGGCGACGGCGGCCGCCTCGTGCGGCACGCGTTCGTCGGCGACGATCGTCGCGCCCGCCGGCGCGAGCCGGTCGGCGAGCACCTTCAGCGTCTTGTCGACGACGGAGCGCTTCAGGCTCGGCAGCAGCGTCGAGACGACGCCGACGCGGGACGGGTGGAACGCCGCGACGCTCACCGGCGGCCGCGCCGCGAGCGCTGCCATTGCCGCCCGCACGGCGGGTTCCGGCACGGCGAACGGGATGATCTTGACGGTCGCCACCATCCGCCCCGCCTCGACGGCGGCGAAGCGTGGCAGCGTCGCGAGCGTGATGCCCGGGTCGACGCGGTTGAACGCATCGACCGCCTCGGCGTCGATGACGAGCACGCCGGCGGCCTCGGCGAACAGGTTCGCACGGCCGGTGAACGCCTCGTCGACGCGCACGCCGTCACCCGCGACGGCCGAGGCGAGCCGCGCCGCGGCGGCGTCCTCGTGCACATCGTCGGCGTCGAGCCGCGCGACGATCACCTCGGCCACGCCGGCGGCGGCGAGCCGCTCGACGTCACCCGGGCCGAGCCGCGTGCCCTTGCGCAGCGTCCGTTCGCCGGCCTTCACCGAGTGGGCGAGGATCGCGCCGGCGGCACCCGCCGTCGCCACCGGGCCGAATTTCATGCCGCCGCGCTCCGCGCCGCCGCCGGCCGTCGCAGCGCCTCGATCGCCTCGGCGAGCACCGCGACGGCGATCTCGGCCGGGCTGGCGGCGCCGATCGCCAGCCCGATCGGGGCGTGGATGCGTCCGAGCGCCGCCTCGTCGACGCCGGCGGCGAGAAGCCGCTCGACGCGCTTTCCGTGCGTCTTCCGGCTGCCGAGGGCGCCGACGTAGAAGCACCCGGCGGCGAGCGCCGCGGCGAGCGCCGGATCGTCGATCTTCGGGTCGTGCGTCAGCGCCGCGAGCCCCGTCCACGGATCGAAGCCGAGTTCGGCCATGACGTCCTGCGGCCACGCCGCGAGCAGTTTCACGTCCGGGAATCGTTCGGGCGAGGCGAAGGCGGTGCGCGGATCGACGATGACCACGTCGAGCCCGGCGATCTTCGCCATCGGCGCCAAAGCCTGCGAGATGTGTACGGCGCCGCAGACGACGAGGCGCGGCGGCGGCAGGTGGACGGTGAGGAACGCGGAGGCGCCGTCCGGCAGCGTCACCAGCCCGGACTGGCCGGAGCGCAGGCGTCGTCCGATCTCCTCGCCGAACGGATCGGCGGCGAGATCGTCGCCCGGCCGCACCAGTCGCCCGGCGCCGCGGCCGAGGTCGGTGACGAGCACGATGGCGCGCCGGGCGCGGCGCTCGGCATTGAGGTCGGCGAGAAGGGCGGCGTCCATGCGGCGTTCCCGTGCGGTCCGGTCAGGAGAGCTTCTCGACGTAGACGCGGATGCGCCCGCCGCACGACAGCCCGACGCGCCAGGCGGTCTCGTCGGCGACGCCGAACTCCAACATGCGCGGCTTGCCGTCGCCGATCACCTCGATCGCCTCGCCGACGACCGCCCCCTCGACGCAGCCGCCGGAGACCGAGCCCTCGAAGTTTCCCTCGCCGTCGACGACGAGGTGGGAACCGACCGGCCGCGGCGCCGAGCCCCAGGTCTCGACCACCGTGGCGACGGCGACGTCGCGCCCGCTCGCCCGCCACGCCTCGGCGATCGTGAGCACGTCGCCACCCTGCATCGCATCGAGGTCCGACATCGTCGTCTCTCCGGAATTTCCGCCCGCGAACCGACGGGCTCCCCCGATATAGCGACCGCCAACCCAGCCGAGAAGGGCACGCCGGCCGCGCCGCCGTCTTCTCGCCGCCGGACCGATCGCGATATGGTGGGCCGAGGTCGATTCGCGCCGCTGCCGGCGCCTCGGGACATCCCCCGGCCGGACATTCTCGGGAGTTCGCGGCCGATGGGGCGCGGCAACGGACAATCCGGTTCTGGGGACGGCGTGCCGATGCGACGGCGCGCCACCGCTGCGGTCCACCCTACCGCACCGGCGCGCCTCGCGGCCACGGCGGCGCGGGCCGTGCTCGCCGGCACCGCCCTCCTCACGACGCTGTCGAGCCCGGCGCTTGCCGCCGCTCCGATCGGCCCGCTCGAAGTGACGTTCGTCAGCGCCGTCATCGGCTCGCTGGTGTTCGCCGCCGTCGTCACGGTGGCGCTGGTGCGCACCCGCGCCGCCGCCGCCGAACGGATCCGCCGGGCCGAGGCCGCCGCCCGCGACGCCGGCCGCCGCGCCGAGCGCGCGGAGGCGCTGCTCGAGGCCGAGGAGGAGCGCCTCGTCGTGCTGTCCGCCGGCGAGCCGACGCGCAGCGCCGGGCGGCTTCCTCCGGAATCCGGCGTCCCCGCCGACACCGCCGCGCTCACCGCCTTCGACGACTGGCTGCATCCGGAGTCCGCCGCCGCCCTGACTCAGCACCTCGACCGGCTCGCCGCCACCGGCGAGCGCTTCCGCCTGACGCTCACCACCACCGCCGGCGCGCCGCTCGAGGCGAGCGGCCGGGCGACCGGCGCGAAGCGCGTGCTGCGCCTGCGCGATCTCGGCGACGAGCGCCGCCGCGTCGCCGCGGCGGAGGCCGCACTCGCCCGTGTCGAGAGCGAATCGGCGGCGCTGAAGGCGCTGATTGCCCGGCTGCCGCATCCCTTGTGGCTGCGCGATCCCGCCGGCCGGCTCGTCTGGTTCAACGACGCCTACGCCCGCGCCGTCGAGGCGCCCGACGGCGTGCCCTCCGGCGAGGGCACCGATCCGGAACTGCTCGACAGCGCCGACCGCGCCGCCCTGCAGCAGGCGCTCGAAGCCAACGCCGTCGTCGGTCGCCGCGTCGCCGTGGTGGCGGCGGGCGAGCGGCGCATCCTCGACGTCGTCGCCGCGGCCTCCGAGCAGGGCTCCGGCGGCATCGGCGTCGACGTCACCGAGCTCGACGTCGCCGACGCGGCGCTGAAGCGCACGCTCGACTATCACACCCGCACGCTCGACCAGCTCGCCACCGCGGTGGCGATCTTCGGTCCCGACCGCCGGCTCACCTTCTACAACGCCGCCTACCAGTCGCTGTGGGGCCTCGACATCGCGCTGCTCGAAGGGCGGCCGGAGGACGGCGCGCTGCTCGACGCGCTGCGCTCGGCCCGCAAGCTCCCCGAACAGGCCGACTTCCGCGCCTGGAAGACCGAGGTGCTGTCGACCTACCGCTCTGTCGAGGCGCACGAGCACTGGTGGCACCTGCCGGACGGGCAGACGCTGCGCGTGCTCGCGAGCCCGCACCCGCAGGGGGGCGTCACCTACGTCTACGAGAACGTCACCGAGCGGCTCGACCTCGAGAGCCGCTACAACGCGCTGATCCGGGTGCAGGGCGAGACGCTCGACCACCTCGCCGAGGGGGTCGCGGTGTTCGGCTCCGACGGCCGGCTCCGCCTGTGGAACCCGGCCTTCGCCTCGCTGTGGGACGTCGACCTCGCGACGCTCACCGAGCGGCCGCACATCGGCGCGTTCGCCCGCCGGGCTGCGGCACCGGGCGCCACGGCGCGCCGCGCCTGGGAGGAGATCGCCGCCGCCGTCACCGGCCTTGCCGAGGGGCGTCCGCGCGCCGTCGGCCGCTGCGAGCGCGGCGGCGAGGCTGTGCTCGACTACGCCACCGTGCCACTGCCGGACGGCGCGACGCTCGCCACCTTCGTCGACGTCACGGATTCGGTGAAGGTCGAGCGCGCGCTGATCGACCGCAACGAGGCGCTGATCGCCGCCGACCGCATCAAGGACGCCTTCATCCAGCACGTCAGCTACGAGCTGCGCTCGCCGCTGACGACGGTGATCGGCTTCGCCCAGCTGCTCGCCGACGCGCGCACCGGCCCGCTCACCGACAAGCAGCGCGAGTACACCGACTACATCCTGTCGTCGGCCGGCGCGCTGCTCGCCATCATCAACGACATCCTCGACCTCGCCACCATCGACGCCGGCGCGATGGGCCTCGAGCTCTCCGACGTCGACGTCGCCGGCACGATCGCCGCCGCCGTCGAGGGCGTGCAGGACCGCCTGCGCGAATCCCGCCTCGAGCTTTCGACCAAGGTGCCCGACGACGTCGGCTCTTTCGTCGGCGACGAAAAGCGCATCCGCCAGGTGCTGTTCAACCTGTTGTCGAACGCCATCGCCCATTCCGACCCCGGCGGCCGCATCGAGATCGCCTGCGCCCGCGAGGCGGAGGGCGTGCGCATCGCCGTCAGCGATCGCGGCCGCGGCATCCCGCCGGAGCTGATCGACCAGGTGTTCGACCGCTTCGTCGCCCGCCCGACCGGCGCGAGCCGCCACGGCGCCGGCCTCGGCCTGTCGATCGTCAAGAGCTTCGTGGCGCTGCACGGCGGCACGGTTGCGATCGATTCGAAGGAAGGCGCCGGCACCACCGTGATCTGCCGCTTCCCGACCCGGCCGCGCGAAACCGCCGCCGCGCTTCCGGCCCCGCGCTGGGCCGTCGCGCCATGAATGAGGCCGTCGCACCGCCCCGCGCGGAACCGCGCGTCTGGTCGCTGCCGCTCGCCGACGAGGCGGCGACGGTGCGGCTCGCCGAGGACATCGCCGCCGCCCTCGCCCCCGGCGACGTGCTCAGGCTCGAAGGCGAGCTCGGCGCCGGCAAGACGACGCTCGCCCGCGCGCTGCTCCGGGCGCTCGCCGACGATCCGGCCCTGGAGGTGCCGAGCCCCACCTTCACGCTGGTGCAGACCTACGCCGCCGGCCGCCTCACTGTGGCCCACGCCGACCTCTACCGGCTCGCCGACCCGTCCGAATTGGATGAACTCGGCCTCGACGAGGCGCGCGCGACCGGCGTCGTGCTGGTCGAGTGGCCGGAGCGCGCCGGCACGGCGCTCGACGACGCGGCGATGACGCTCGAGCTCGGTGACGGCGGTACGCCGGAGAGCCGGCTCGCGACGCTGACGGCGACGGGGGCTGCCGCCGACCGGCTCGCCCGCTCGCTCGCCGTGCGCGACTTCCTCGACGCCGCCGGCTGGACCGGCGCGGCGCGGCGCTTCCTGCAGGGCGACGCCTCGAGCCGCACCTACGAGCGGGCCGCCCACGAGGACGGCCGCCGCGGCGTGCTGATGAACGCCCCCGCGCGACCCGACGGCCCGCCGGTGCGCGACGGCAAGCCCTACAGCCGCATCGCCCACCTTGCCGAGGACGTCCGACCGTTCGTCGCGATGGCGACGGCGCTCGCCGGCCGTGGTCTGTCGGCACCAATGGTCTACGCTGCGGACCTTGGGCGCGGCCTCCTGCTGATCGAGGACCTCGGCACCGACGTCGTCGCCCCCGGCGGCGTGCCGGACGCCGGGCGCTACGCCGTCGCCGCCGGCCTGCTCGCCGTCTTCCATTCAGCCCCGCCACCGGCGCCGGTCGAGCTCGCGGACGGCACCACCTACGTGCCCCCGCCCTACGACGCCGGCGCCATGGCGATCGAGGTGGAACTCCTGCTCGACTGGTACCTGCCGCACCCCGTCGGCGCCGGCGCCGCCGCCACGCCGGAAGCGGCAGAAGCGTTCGTGCAGCTGTGGAAGGCCGCGTTCGACCGCCTCGCCTCCTCCGAACGGCACTGGGCGATGCGCGATTACCACTCGCCGAACCTGATGTGGCTGCCGGACCGCCAGGGCATCGCCCGCGTCGGCCTGCTCGACTTCCAGGACGCGCTGGTCGGACCGACCGCCTACGACGTCGCCTCGCTCGCCCAGGACGCCCGCGTCACCGTGCCCCCGGACCTCGAGGCGGCGCTGGTTGACCGCTACGTGATGGCGCGGCAGGCGGCGGACCCGTGGTTCGACGCCGACCGCTTCCGCGCCGACTACGCGACGATGGCGGCGCAGCGGGCGACCAAGATCCTCGGCATCTTCGCCCGCCTCGACCGGCGGGACGGCAAGCCGCACTACCTGGCGCACATCCCGCGGGTGAAAGACTATCTGTCGCGGGCGCTCCGTCATCCGGTTCTGTCCGACCTCCGGCTCTGGTATGAGACCGCCGGCGTCCTCGACCCCGGGGGCGGGTGACCACCACGGAACGGGCGGACGGATGGCGACGGAGCGCACGGGCGTTCGGCGGGTGAAGGCTGGACCGAAGCGGGCAATGATGCTCGCCGCCGGTCTCGGCAAGCGGATGCGGCCGCTGACGGCGACGACGCCGAAGCCGCTGATCGAGGTCGCCGGCCGGGCACTGATGGACCACGGCCTCGACCGGCTGGAGGCGGCCGGCGTCGAGGAGGTTGTGGTGAACGTCCACTACCTCGCCGACCTCGTGGAAGTGCACGCGACGCGCCGCAAGCACCCGCGCGTCAGCGTCTCCGACGAGCGCGGCCAACTGCTCGACACCGGCGGCGGCATCGCCAAGGCGCTGCCGATGCTCGGCGAGGAGCCGTTCTTTCTCGTCAACTCCGACAGCTTCTGGATCGAGGGTGTCTCGCCGAACCTCGCCCGCCTCGCCAACTCCTGGGACGGCGACCGCATGGACGGCCTCCTGATGCTCGCCGCCACCGTGCCGGCGGTCGGCTACGACGGCCCCGGCGACTTCATGCTCGACGCCGACGGCCGGCTCTCCCGCCGTCCCGCCTCGAAGATCGCGCCGTTCGCCTATTCCGGCGCCGCCATCCTGCATCCGCGCCTGTTCGACGGCGCGCCGGAGGGCCGCTTCTCGCTCAACGTGCTGTTCGACCGGGCGATCGAGGCGGGCCGGCTGTTCGGCGTCCGCATGGAGGGCGTCTGGCTGCACGTCGGCACGCCCGAGGCGATCGGCGAGGCCGAGGCGGCGATCCACCAGAGCGCGGCCTGAGGCGAGCGATGGCGTCGGCCGGACAGCCGCGCGTCTACACGATCCCGCCCTCGGCGAACTTTCTCGCGACCCTCGTCGACGCCCTCGTCTCCGGCCGGCTTGTGCCGGGGCCGCCGCTGCGCGACGATCCGCTGGCGCTCGCCGGCGCCACCATCTTTGTGCCGACCCGCCGCGCCGGCCGGGCGCTCGCCGCCGCGATCACCGAAGCGGCCGGCGGGCGGGCGACGCTGCTGCCGTCGATCCGCCCGCTCGGCGACGTCGAGGAGGACCTTCTCGCGTTGTCGCCGGCCGGCGCGGCGCTCGCCGACCTGCCGCCGGCGATCGACCCCTTGGAGCGCCGCGTCGTGATGACGACGCTGGTGCTCGGCTGGGCGCGGGCGCTGTCGCCGGACGTCCGCAAGCTCTTGCCCGGCGAGGCGGTGCTGGTGCCGACCTCGCCGGCCGACGCGGCCCGCCTCGCCGACGACCTCTTGGCGCTGATCGACCAGGTGACCACCGAGGAGACCGACTGGCGGAAGCTGCACGACATCGTGCCGGCCGAGCTCGCCCGCTTCTGGCAGGTGACGCTCGCCTTCCTGGAGATCGCCACCGCCGCCTGGCCTTCGATCCTCGCCGAGCGCGGCCGCATCGACCCGGTCGCCCGCCGCATCCGGCTGATCGACGCGGAAGCGGCGCGGCTTTCCGCCTCGCCGCCGGCGGGGCCGGTGATCGCCGCCGGCTCGACCGGCTCGGTGCCGGCGACGGCGCGGCTGATGGCGGCGATCGCCCGGCTGCCGCGCGGCGCCGTCGTGCTGCCGGGCCTCGACCTCTCGCTCGACGACGAGACCTGGGCAGCGGTCGACGACGGCGATGGCGCGCCGAGCCACCCGCAGTTCGGCCTCGCACGGCTGCTCCACCGCCTCGGCGTGACGCGCGCCGACGTCGTGCCGCTCGCCGACCCGTCGCGTCCGTTGCGGGGACGGCTGGTGTCGGAGGCGTTCCGGCCGGCCGAGACGACGGAGCGTTGGGCCGGCATCGCCGAGCGGCTCGGCCCGCCCGCCGTCCTCGCCGAGGGCCTCGCCGGGCTCGGCATCGTCGAGGCGGCGAACGAGCGCGAGGAGGCGGCAGCGATCGCGCTCGCCTTGCGCGAGGCGCTCGCCGACGGCGCCGGTCGGGCAGCACTCGTGGCGCCGGACCGCACGATCGCACGCCGCGTCGCCGCCGAACTCGCCCGCTGGGGCATCGCGGTGGAGGATTCCGCCGGCACGCCGGCCGGCGCGACGCCGCTCGGCGTGCTCGCCCGCCTCGTCGCCGAGGTCGGCCTCGCCGGCGACGATCCGGCGGCGATGGTGGCGCTGCTGAAACACCCGCTCGCCGACTTCGGCCTCACGCCGGCCAACCGCTTCGCCGCCGTCGACCGGCTGGAGCGCCGCGTGCTGCGCGGTCCGCGGCTGGCGCCGGGTGCGGCGGCGCTCTCGGCGGCGGTGCGCCACCGGTCCGTCACCGCGCCGGAGGCGATGGACGGCGCCCGCGATCTCGCCGAACGGTTGACCGCCGCCCTCGCCCCGCTCGCCGCCTGCGCCATGGAAACCAGCGTCTCGGTAGCGGCGCTGGCGGCCGCCCACGCCGCCGCGCTCGCCGCGGTCCGAACACCGCCGGACGATGCCGACGCGCCGCCGCCGGCGTCCGCCGAAGCGCATTTCGCCGCCGTGTTCGAGCGGCTCGCCGGCACCGACGCCGCCGGCCTGGAGCTCGCGCCGCGCGAGTGGCCGGCGCTGTTCGAGACGCTGGCCGGCAGCACGGCGGTTCGCCCAGTGGGGATGCGGCCGGGTCGGGTCGAGATCTGGGGGCCGCTGGAGGCGCGCCTGCAGGCGGCCGACCTCGTCGTGCTCGCCGGCCTCAACGAGACGACGTGGCCACGCGTCGTCGGGGTCGACCCGTGGCTGACGCGGCCGATGCGGTCGGCGCTCGGCCTGGAGGCGCCGGAGCGGCGGATCGGCCTGTCTGCGCACGACGTCGAGATGGCGCTCGGCGCGCCGCGCGTGCTGGTGACGCGCTCGCTCAGGGCCGGCGGCGCACCGACCGTCGCCTCGCGCTTCCTGCAGCGGCTGAAGGCGGTGGCGGGTCCGGCCGGGGCGGCGGCGATGATGGCGGAGGGCGAGCGCCACCTCGACCGTGCCCGCCGCCTCGACCGCCCCGACGGCCCGCCGGTGGCGGCGCCGCGGCCGGAGCCGAAGCCGCCACTCGCCGCCCGTCCGAAGGGGCTGTCGGTCACCGAGATCGAGACGCTGATCCGCGACCCCTACGCGATCTACGCCCGCCGCGTGCTGCAGCTGAAGGCGCTCGACCCGATCGCCGAGGACCCCGGCGCCGCCGACCGCGGCAACATCGTCCACGACGCCCTGGCGGCGTTCCTGCGTGCCCACCGCGGCCCGTTCGACGACGCGGCCGTCGCCGCGCTGCTGGACGCCGGCCGGCGTGCCTTCGCCACCGTCGCCGACTACCCCGAGGTGACGGCGCTGTGGTGGCCGCGCTTCGAGCGCATCGCCCGCGCCTTCGTCGCGCTGGAGGCCGGCCGGCCTAAGCCCCTCGACCGCAAGTTCGAGATCACCGGCGCGCTGACGGTGCCGCGCCGCACCGGCGACTTCACGCTGAGCGGCCGCGCCGACCGTATCGACGTGACCGCCGACGGGCTGGTCGTCGTCGACTACAAGACTGGCGGCGCGCCGACCGTAGCCCAGGTGAAGAGCCTCATCGCGCCGCAGTTGCCGCTCGAGGCAGCGATCATCCGGGCGGGTGGCTTCGCCGGCGTGCCGGCCGACGCTCCGCTCGCGGCCCTCACTTACGTCAAGCTGCGCGGCCTCGCCGAGCCGATCGAGGAGGACGTGCTCGGGCCCGGGCTCGACAAGGACGGCGTCGACCGCTCGCCCGAGGCGCTCGCCGGCGAGGCGCTCGTCCGCCTGACGGCGCTGGTTGCGAGCTACGACGACCTGGACAAGGGCTACCTGTCGCGCGCCCGCGTCGCCTTCGAGAAGGCCATGGACGGACCCTTCGACCATCTGGCGCGAGCCCGCGAATGGACGGTCGGGGGGGACGAGGGATGAGCGGCCGCGCGCCCGTCCGCGAGATCCCGCCCGACACCAAGCGGGCGCAGAACCGCGCCACCAGTCCGGCCGCGTCGGCGTGGGTGTCGGCGAACGCAGGCTCGGGCAAGACGCACGTGCTGGTGTGGCGGGTGATCCGGCTGCTGCTCGCCGGCACCGACCCCGGCCGCATCCTCTGCCTCACCTACACCAAGGCCGCTGCGGCCACGATGGCGGCCCGCGTGTTCGAGACGCTCGCCCACTTCGCCACCCTGCCCGAGCACGAACTCGGCCGCCGGCTCGCCGAGATCGAGGGCGACACCGTCGACGAAGCCGCGACGACGCGCGCCCGCCGGCTGTTCGCCCGCGCGTTGGAGACGCCGGGCGGCCTGAAGATCCAGACCATCCACGCGTTCTGCGCCTCGCTGCTCGCGCAGTTTCCGCTCGAGGCGAACGTCGCCGGCCGCTTCGCGGTGATGGACGACCGCCTCGCCGCCGAACTGCAGCAGACGGCGCTCGCCGCGGTGCTGCGCGAGACGGTGGAGAAGCCCGACGGACCGCACGCCAGGGCGCTCGCGGCGCTGCTGCCGGTGGTCAGCGACGGCGGCCTCGCCGAGGCGATCGCGGCCGTCGTCGCCAAGCGCGAGGAATTCCGGGCCTGGCTGCGGAGCGCCGACGACCTCGACGATGCCATCGCCAAGCTGCGGGCCACGCTCGGCCTTTCCGCCGGCGACACGGCGGCTTCGATCGAGGCGCGCATTCTCGACGGGCGGCAGATCGCCGGCGCCGACCTCGCACGCCTGCACCGCGCGCTCGCCACCTCCACCGCGACCGCGCAGGAACGGGCCGCGGAGATCGAGGCGTCGGGGATCGGCGACCCAGCGGACCGCATAGCCGCGTGGTGCGGCTTCCTGTTTACCGGCAAGGGCGAGCCGCGCTCGGGAAAGACCGCGCTGTCGGCGGCCGTGGTGAAGGCGCACCCGGACCTGCTCGTGGCCTACGAGGCGGAGCAGACGCGTGTGCTCGGCCTGCTCGACCAGCGCCGCGCCGCCGGGGCCATCGAGCGCACGGCGGCGCTCGCGACGCTCGCCGACGCGGTGCTGTCGCGCGTCGAGGCGGAGAAGCGCCGGCGCGGGCTGATCGACTATGCCGACCAGATCCGCCGCACCGCCGACCTGTTGTCGCGGTCGGATGCGGCGGCGTGGATCCGCTACAAGCTCGACCAGTCGATCGACCACATCCTGGTCGACGAGGCGCAAGACACCAGCCCGTTGCAGTGGCAGGTGGTGCGTGACCTCGCCGCCGAGTTCTTCGCCGGCGCGGGCGCCCGCGCGGGGACCCGCACGGTATTCGCGGTCGGCGACGAGAAGCAGTCGATCTACGGCTTCCAGGGCGCCGCGCCCGCAGCCTTCGCCGCCGAGCGCAGCGGCTTCCAGGCGCGGGCGGCGGACGCCGGCGAGGCGTTCAACGACGTCCGCCTCACCCTCTCCTTCCGCTCCACCCAGGACGTGCTCGCCGCCGTCGACCGGGTGTTCGACGACCCGGCGACCCGGGCCGGGCTGTCGGCGGACGGCGCGGCGCCGGTGCACCAGGCGATCCGCGCCGCCGAGATCGGGCTCGTCGAGATCTGGCCGCAGATGGCGCCGGACAGGCGCGAGGCGCCGGACGACTGGCGCGAGCCGATCGACCGGGTCGGCGCCGGCCATCCGTCGGTTCGCCTCGCCGAGCGCATCGCGGCGACGGTCGACGACTGGATCAAGACCGGCGAGCCGCTGCCGGACGGCCGGCCGATCCGCGCCGGCGACGTGCTCGTGCTGGTGCGCAAGCGCGGCGCCTTCGTCGAGGCGCTGAGCCGGGCGCTGAAGCGGCGCGGCGTCGCGGTGGCCGGCACCGACCGGCTGGTGCTCGGCGAGCACATCGCCGTGCAGGACCTCGTCGCCCTCGGCCGCGTGCTGGCGCTGCCGGCCGACGACCTGTCGCTCGCCGCCGTGCTGAAGAGCCCGCTGTTCGACGTCGACGAGGGGCTCTTGTTCGACCTCGCCTACGAGCGGTCCGGTACGCTGATGGCGGCCCTCGGCGCCTGCGACGATCCTCGTGCGCAGGCGGCCCACGCGCGGCTGGAAGCGTGGCGCGCCGCCGCCGGGCGGCTTCGGCCGTTCGAGCTCTATGCCTTCGTGCTCGGCCGCGACGGCGGGCGCCGGCGCTTCCTCGCCCGGCTCGGGCCGGAGGTCGACGAGGTGCTCGACGCCTTCCTCGACCTCGTGCTCGAGCAGGAGGCGAGCGGCATCCCAACGCTCGACGGCTTCCTCGCCTGGGTCTCCGCCTCTCCGGCGATCGTCAAGCGCGAGGCGGAGACGGCCGGCGACGCGGTGCGGGTGATGACCGTGCACGGCGCCAAGGGGCTGGAGGCGCCCGTCGTCATCCTCGCCGACGACGGCAGCGGCGCCTCACATCCGAGCCACGACCCGAAGCTGTTCGCGCTGCCGGCGGCCGACGGCAGCACCCCCTGCCTCGTCTGGGCGTCGAGTGCCGCCGACCGACCCTCCGCCTGCGCGCCGCTGCTCGCCGAGGTCCGCCTGAAGGCCGCCGACGAGCACCGCCGGCTGCTCTACGTGGCGCTGACGCGCGCCGCCGACCGTCTGGTGGTTTGCGGCTGGCACGGCCAGCGCGGCGCTCTGCCGGACGCCTGGCACGGCATGGTGCACCGGGCGCTCGTGCCGGATGCCGAGACGATCCTCGACGCCGAGGGAGCCGTCACCGCATGGCGCTGGCGGGCACCGCGTGGCGGCGCCCCCGCCGCTCCTCCTGTGGCCGCGACCGAGCCCGACGCGGCCGTGACCCTCTCCGAGGCCGCTACCCCCCTGACGGTCCCGCTGCCGGTTTGGATCGAATGGCCGGCCGAGGCGCCGGCGGCGACAGTCGCCGTCTCGCCCTCCGCGGCGCTCGTCGACGACGACGCCGCAACCGCGCCGTCGCCCGCCCGCATCGCCGATCCGGCGGCCCTGCTGCGCGGGCGGCTGATCCACCGGCTGATCGAGGCGCTCGCGCCCCTCGACGCCGCCGATCGACCCGCGCTCGCCGACCGCTTCCTCGCCCGCGAGGCGGCGGACCTCTCCGACGAGATGGCCGCGGCGATCGCCGCCGAAGCGCTCGGCGTGCTCGCCGTCCCGGAGATCGCCGCGCTGTTCGGGCCGGACGGCCGCGCCGAGGTGCCGATCTCCGGGCCGCTCGTGCGCTCCGACGGTACGGTGCTCACTGTGTTCGGCCGCATCGACCGGCTGGCGGTGGCCGCCGACCGCGTCGTCGCCATCGATCTCAAGACCGACCGTCGCGTGCCCGACGATGCGGCGGGCGTGGCCACCGGGTACGTCGCGCAGCTCGCGCTCTACCGGGCGCTGCTCGCCGACGTCTATCCCGGCCGCACGGTGGAGGCGGCGATCCTCTACACGGCGGCGCCGCGGCTGGTGCCACTGCCCGCGGCCGCGCTCGATGCGACGCTCGCCCGGGTGCTCGCGGCGGACCCGGCCTGATCGCCGCCGCGAACGCCTCGCCGCTTGCCGCGGCCGGCCGCCGGTGCGAGGTTTCGCGGAGCCAGCGAGACGAGAGCCTGCCGATGACCGACCGATCCGATCCACCGGCTTCGGCGCTCGACCCCGCCTTCGCCCGCCGCGTGCCGAGCGGCGACAGCCTCGAGCGCGACGTCTGCGAGCGGTGCGGCTTCGTCGCCTACGAGAACCCGAAGATCGTCGTCGGCTCGGTGGTGCGCACCGCCGGCGGCGTGCTGATGTGCCGGCGCGCCATCGCCCCGCGCATCGGCTTCTGGACGCTGCCGGCCGGCTACCTGGAGATCGGCGAGACGCCGGAGGAAGGCGCCCGACGGGAAGCGCGCGAGGAGGCCTCCGCCGAGATCGTGCTCACGTCCCTTCTCGCCGTCTACACGATCCGCCGGCTCTCGCAGGTGCAGCTGATCTACCGGGCCGACCTCGACGGCCCGTTCGCCCCCGGACCCGAGAGCCTCGAGGTCGATGTGTTCTGCTGGGACGCACTGCCGTGGGAGCGCCTCGCCTTTCCGTCGGTCGCCTGGGCGCTGGAGCACGAACGGGCGGCGGCGGGCGGAGCACCGCTGCCGTTCACCAATCCGGTGCCGGACGGCGTGGCTGAGCTGCCGTGACGCAATCGTTTGCACCGCCCGCCGCACCGGGATATGAAGGCCGGCCGGCAGCTTGGTCACGATCAATGCGGGATTGGTCACGGATCGGTGCTGCCGCGTGACAGCACCGTGACTTTTCCCGGATGCCTGGGTTCCGTAGGTTGAGCCTCGTGTTCCACCCTGACATCCCCCCTGCGAGACCGACGACGGCGCGCCCCTTCGCGCCGTTGCGGGCCCTGCTGATCGCCGCGAGCCTCCTCGCGTTCGCCGCGCCGGCGCTCGCGGAGACGCGGCCGCCGCTCGCCGTCATCGAGCTGTTCACCAGCCAGGGATGCTCGTCGAGCCCGCCGGCCGACGAGCTGCTCGCCGAGTTTGCCGCCGAGACCGACATCGTCGCGGTGTCGCTGCCGGTGACCTACTGGGACTATCTCGGCTGGACCGACACGCGCGCCAGCCAGGCCAACACCAGCCGGCAGTTCTCCTACGCCGCCCGCCGCGGCGACCGGGGGGTGTTCACGCCGCAGATGATCGTCAACGGCCGCACGCCGGTGGTCGGCAGCGACGCCACCGAGGTGCGCGCCATCATCGCCGAGCAGGCCGGCGGCGGCCTCGCGCCGAGCGTGCCGGTCGACATCCGCCTCGCCGGCCGCTTGTTCGAGGTGCACGTCGGCGGTGGCGATTTCTCTGGCAAGACCGCGACGGTCTGGATCGGCGCCGTCGAGCCGTCCGTCACCGTTTCGATCGCGCGCGGCGAGAACGCCGGCCGGCGGCTCACCTACAGCAACGTCGTGCGGGTGCTGCAGCCGATCGGCGTGTGGCGCGGCGAGCCGATGTCGATCGAGTTGCCCGCCGACAAGATCGACCGCAGCGGCGGCGGTTCCGCGGTGGTGATCCTGCAGACCGAGGTCGACGGGCGGCCGGGCGAGATCCTCGGCGCCGCGCTGCTGCGCCCACCCGAAGGCTGACGAGCTGCCGCATTCTGGTTCTGTCTCGGCTTTCTCGTCCACCCGCCGCCACCGTCAGCCGCGGTGGCGCATCCGCTCCCGGTGCAGCGTGTAGAGGCCGGAGCCGACGATGATGGCGCCGCCGACGACGGTCCACACGTCGGGCAGATCGTCGAACACGACGTAGCCGAGCGTCGTCATCCACAAGATCTGCGTGTAGCCGAACGGCGCGAGCGTCGAGGCGGGCGCGTATTTGTGGGCGTGGATGAGCATGAAGTGCCCCACGCCGCCGAACATGCCGAGCGCCGCCAGCATGACCCAGACTTCGAGGCTCGACGGCATCTGCCAGATCGGCGGCATCATCGGCGTCAGCGCCACCATGCCGACGACCGCGGAGAGCAGCAGCATCCCCTCGGCGCTCTCGGTGCGGCCGAGGTGGCGCGTCATGATGAGATAGAGGGCGTAGCAAAGCGTCGAGGAGAGCGACAGCAGCGCCGCCCAGTGCATGCCGCCGAGGCCGGGGCGGATGACGACGAGCACGCCGAACAGGCCGACCACCACCGCCATCCAGCGCCGCCAGCCGATCTTCTCGCCGAGCAGCGGTCCGGCGAGCGCCGTGACGATGAGCGGCCCGGCGAACTGGATCGAGGCGGTCTCGACGAGCTGCAGGTAGTGCAGCGCCGCGAAGTTGAAGACCGTCGAGCCCATCAGGAACAGGCCGCGCAGGAGCTGCAGCAGCGGCCGCCGGGTGCCGAACAGCTCCGGCTGGCGCCAGGCGCGCAGCACCACGATGACGCAGACGACGTTGATCGCGTAGCGGAACCACGCCACCTCGAGCGCCGGCAAGGAGCTGCCGAGCTGCTTCGCCGTGGCGTCGAGCCCGGCGAACAGCATCATCGTCAGGAGGACGAGGCCTATGCCGCGCAGTCGCAGGTCCACGGGTCGCTCGAACGTCGCCGCGAGGGCCATGCAATGCTCCGCGCGGGCCAGATGCTCCGGAAAACCACCGGAAAGGCATCCCCCCGCACACACGGCGGCGACGCAAGGATCACCCGCCCCGGCCCGGGAATCGTCCGGGCGACTGTCAACACATCCTCACCATAGCGAGAGACGATACACGCTTCGACGCCACAGTTCGCATGGCATGCCTGCGAAGCGTGCATGGCGCGCATTGCGGCGATGACGCGAGCGACGGGCGGCGCCCCAGGTCGGCGCGCGAAGGTCGGCGCGCAAAGGCCGGCGCTCTCAGTCCGATTCGGTGTCGTCGTCGTCCTCAACCGGCGGCGGCGGCGGCGCGCCGTTGATCTTGGCGAGGTTGCGCTCGACCTTGTTGAGGAGCTTGCGCAGCCGCTTGCGGTCCTTGTCGTCGAGGCCGGCGACGGCCTCCTTCTCCAGCCGCTTCCAGGCCTTGTCGACTTCCGCGATGCGGGCGCGGCCGTCGTCGGTCAGGTGGACGCGGGCGAGCCGACCGTCGGTGTCCGACATCTGCCGCTTGACGAGGTTCTGCGCCGAAAGCCGCGTCACCATCTTGGTGACGGTCGGCGGCTGCACCGAGAGGACGGCGGCGAGCTGGCCCATCGTCTGGCCGTCCTCCTCGTTCAGCGCCTTCAGCACCGACTCCTGGCCGGGATGCAGGCCGATGCGGCCGAGGTGGGAGGTCGACCGGGCGCGGTGCGCCTTGGCCGCCTGGCCGAGCTGGAAGGTGACAGTCTTGCGGTAGCTGAACGACATGCGAGCCGTCTAACAGGTTCCTGTGACGGCTTGGTGACCTGTTTTCGGGCCGCCAACCGCTGGGGAAAGCGTAGGGTTCGCGCTGCCGGGAGGCAAGGCCGGGGGCGGATCCGTCGGGCGGCTCCGTCTTCCTTTCGCGGGTTTCCGGCCCTATAAGCCGCACGCATCCAGTCGAAGGCATCGGACGACCAGCATGGCCGGGCATTCCCAGTTCAAGAACATCATGCACAAGAAGGGCGCCGCCGACGCCCGCCGCTCCAAGGCGTTCTCCAAGCTCGCCAAGGAGATCACGGTGGCGGCGAAGCTCGGCCTGCCCGACCCGAAGATGAACTCGCGTCTCAGGCTGGCGGTGCAGAACGCCCGCGCCGAGAACATGCCGAAGGACAACATCGAGCGGGCGATCAAGAAGGCGCAGGGTGGCGACGACGCCGACTTCGCCGAGGTGCGCTACGAGGGCTACGGGCCGGGCGGCACGGCGATCATCGTCGAGACCTTGACCGACAACCGCAACCGCACGGCGAGCGCGGTGCGCGCCGCCTTCACCAAGAACGGCGGCGCGCTCGGCGAGACCGGCTCGGTGTCGTTCATGTTCGACCGCGTCGGCGAGATCACCTTCAAGGCCGAGGCCGGCTCCGCCGACGCGATCATGGAGGCGGCCATCGAGGCCGGCGCCGACGACGCGCAGTCGGACGAGGAGGGCCACACGATCACCTGCGCCTTCGAGGCGATCGGCGACGTTTCCGCCACCCTGGAGGAGCGCCTCGGCGCGCCGGAGAGCGTCAAGGTGGTGTGGAAGCCGCAGACCCTCGTGCCGGTCGACGAGGAGAAGGCCGAGACGCTGGTCGAGCTCGTTGGCCGCCTCGAGGACGACGACGACGTTCAGGCGGTGTTCTCGAACTTCGAGGTCTCCGACGAGGTGATGGCGAAGCTGACGGCGGCGTGATGGTGGGGCTGAGGGCGATCCAGGTCATCGACGGGGCCGAGAACTGCACGTTCTGCCTGTTCCTCGCGACCGACGATGAGTTCGAGACGATCTTCCCGGGCGAAGGGCAGGACATCGAGTTTGCCGAGGATCTGGAGGAACGTCTGCGGGAGCGCCCCTTCGATCTCGCCGGGCTCTGGGAGCGACCTGTCCGCAAGGCGGAAGCGGCCGGCGTCCACCGCACGCTGTTCTTCGGGTTCGCCGCAAGGAGGCGCCACTTTCCCGCCACGAAGCGCGAGCGAGATTGGGGTGGATCGGCCCTGAACGAGGCGCAGAGGCGGCTGTTCGGCGGTTCGTGACAGTCACACTTCCTTCAGTGCTCCGGCGAAGGCAGAGGATGGGAACCGCCGTCGAGATCGACCCGGACGTTTTCGAGGCGGCCCGCACCTTGGCACGTGACGAGAAGCGAAGCGTCGAGGAGGTCGTTTCGGATCTGGCGCGGCAGTCGCTGCAGCGGCTCGAGCGACCGCTGACGCGCATTGGGTAGCCTTTGGTGCCGCGTACCGGCGCAGCCAAGCCGGTGACGCTCGACATCGTCAACGCGCTCCGCGACGAGCTTTCGTGACCCATCTACCAGATTTGAACGTGATGACGGCAATCGCCTACTGACAATTTTCATGCATTGATTTCATCGCCGGGGAAACCATTTCTTAATCATCCCAGGCCTTGTGCCTGGGATCCATTCTTTGCCACAAAGTGATAATCTGAAGAGATGCATGGCCAGAATGGCGACGCTGCATGGATCCCAGGCACAAGGCCTGGGATGACCCATCCATATTTGGGGCGAGCAACTTCCGCAGCGTAGTGCATCCTTCCGCCCGCCGATCACCCCCGCAGCGCCACCGCGATCTTTTCGACCGTGTTCCAGTTGCGCGCGGTGCCGCGTGTGGCGAGCAGGCGCTCGATGCGGACGTTGGTGAGCTTCGTCTTCGAGATGCCGGCCGGGAAGACCAGGTAGGCGTGCTTTCCGACGACGGCGGCCCCCTCGTCGCCGGTCGCAGCATCGGCGAGCGCTGCGGCAGCCGCGGCGGTCGGTGCCGCCCGCAGCGCCATCAGCAGAGTGTGGCCGGGGTCGCGACGCGCCGCGTCTGCGAAGGGGTTCGCCGCCATTGCCGCCGCCCACGCGGCGGCGTCGCGCAACATCACGTCGGCCGCGTATCCGAAGGCGTCGGCGATGCCCGCTTCCAGCGCCTGCTCCAGCACGGCCCCGTCGGTGCGATCCGTCCGGAAGACGAGATTGCCGCTCTGCAGCAGCGTGCGCGGCGCTTCGAGGCCGAGCGCCTCGGCGATTGCCTTCAGCCGCGCCATCGGCACCGTCGTGCGGCCGCCGACGTTCACCCCCCGCAACAGCGCGACGAACGCCGTCATGGCCCCGCCTCCCCCGTGTCGATCCGGTCGAGCGGCAGTGGGCCGTCGACCTTCACCGAGCGGATCGCGAAGTTCGAGCGGATGTCCTCGATGACGCCGATGGTGAGAAGCTTGTCGGTGAGCAGCCGCTCGTAGGCGTCGAGGTCGGGCACCACCACCTCGGCGAGGAAGTCGGCCATGCCGGAGACCATGTGGCAGGCGACCACCTCGGGGATCGCCACGAGCCGCTCCTGCAGGGCGGCGGCCGTCTCCAGGCTGTGGCGGGCGACCTTGATCTCGACGAACACCGTCAGCCCGAGCCCCACCGCCTTGCGGTCGAGCACCGCCCGGTAGCCGCGCACGACGCCCGCCTCCTCGAGCCGGCGGACGCGCCTCAGGCACGGCGACGGCGACAGGGCGGCCCGGTCCGCAAGGTCGACATTGGAGATGCGGGCATCCGCCTGCAGCGCCGCGAGGATGCGATGATCGATGCGGTCGAGCGCGGGTTTTGGCATGAATGGCCCTGTAGAGGCGTCAGAGCGGCGTGAATGTTGCGCCAGGGGCGCTCGGGAGGCAAGCCTTCGCAAGGACATGCCCCCGCCCGACAGGGCACAACCGGCGGGCGGACATACCCGCGAACCGCCCCTCCGGAGCTGCTCCGATGACCCGACACGTTGCCGTCGCCGCCCTCGCCCACCCTCCCGCTCCGATCCCGGCGGCGCGCCGCGACGTCCTCGTCGGCGTCGCGGCGGGGCTCGTCGCCGTCGCCGTGTGGGCGGGGTGGATCGTCGCCACCCGCCACGCCACCGCGACGGCGGGGCTGCCGGCGGAGTGGCTGGCGGTGCTGCGCTTCCTGCCGCCGGCGCTGGTGCTGATGCCCGCGTGGCTGAGGGTCGGGCTGGTGCCGCGCGGCGTGTCGCCCTGGCTCGTGGCGGCGATGGCGGCGGGCTCGGGCGCTCCATTCTTCATGGTCGTCGCCACCGGGCTCGCGAAGGTGCCGGCGGCGGAGGCGGCGGTGCTCCTGCCCGGAACGATGCCGCTCTGCGTCGCCGTGCTTGCGGCACTCGTGCTGCGCGAGCGGATCGGCTGGGCGCGCGCGTCCGGCTTCGGCCTCGTCGCGGCCGGCGTGGTGGCGATCGGCTGGACGGCGCTCGCGCGCGGCGGCGTCGGCGACGTCGCGCCACGGCTGGTGGTTCTCTCCGGCGCGCTGATGTGGGCGGTCTATACGGTCGCCTTCCGCAAGTCCGGGCTCGGCGCCTTCGCCGCGACCGGTCTCGTCGCGGCCTGGTCGACGCTGATGGCGCTGCCGCTGGCGCTCGCGACCGGCGTCGAGCCGCTGCTCGCCGCCGGCGCCCGCACGATCGTCACGCAACTGCTGCTGCAAGGCGTGATGAGCGGCCTCGTCGCCATCCTCGCCTTCTCGCTGGCGGTGCGGAAGCTCGGCGCGAGCCGGGCGGCGGCGCTGTCGTCGCTGACGCTGGCGGCGGCGGCGCTGCTCGCCGTGCCGGTGCTCGGCGAGATCCCCGACGCGCCGACGCTCGCCGGGATCGCCGTGACGCTCGCCGGCGTGGTGCTGGCGAGCGGCGTGCTCGCCCGCCGCCGCTGACCCGCCGGCGTCAGGCCCCGCCCTTCTCGATCTCGAAGACGAGCCGGTCGCCCTCGCGCCCGCTTGCCAACAGCCGGTGGCCGTCCTCGCGGGCGAGGTTCGGGATGTCGAGGGCGGCGAGCGGGTCGGTGGCGATGACGGTGAGCCGCGCGCCGGCCGGCAGGCGGGCCAGCGCCTTGCGGGCGAGCAGCACCGGCATCGGGCAGTTGAGCCCGATCGCGTCGACCGTCGCCCGCGGACGGTCGCCCGCGGGATCCCCCTCGGTCACCGCAACCTCGTCGCTCGCCATCCCCGGCCCACCCGACTAAGCTTCCCGGCAAAACGACGCCGCCCCGCGAGGCGGCGCCACGGGCGCAATACAACGCGGCCGGGGGCCGGCCAAGCGCCGTCCGCACCAGCGCCGCGACGGGAGGGACATGCCGGATGGGTGTCGGCGCGCGCGTGCGCAGCGAACTCGCTTACCTGACGGGAGCGCTCCGGGCGCTCCGCCGCACCGGCAAGATCCGCCGGGCCCCCAATCGCACCTGGCCGGACGTGGTCGAGGACCTCGCGCGGCGCTATGGCGACCGTCCGGCGCTGATCTCCGAGCAGGAGACGCTGAGCTACCGGGACTATGATGCGCGCGCCAACCGCTACGCTCGCTTCTGCCGGGCGCACGGCATCGGCAAGGGCGACTGCGTCGCACTGATGATGCCGAACCGGCCGGAATATCTCGCCGTCTGGCTCGGCGTGGCGCGCGCCGGCGGCGTCACCGCGCTCCTCAACACCAACCAGCGCGGCGCGGCGCTCGCCCACTCGATCGCCATCGTCGCGCCGAAGCTCGCGATCGTCGACGCCGAACTGGCCGACGCCTGGGAGAGCGCGCTGCCGCAGCTGGCCCAGACGGGCGCGCCGGTGCCGCCGACCTTCGTGCACGGCAAGGCGCCGGACTTGCCGCGCGTCGACCGCGCCCTCGACGACATCGACGACGGCCCGCTCGCCCCGCACGAGCGGACGGCGCTCACCATCGAGGACCGCTGCCTGTTCATCTACACGAGCGGCACAACGGGGCTGCCGAAGGCGGCGAACATCAACCACTACCGGGTGCAGGCGATCATGGCCGCGTTCGCGGCGGCGACCAACGCCACGCAAGCCGACCGCATCTACGTCTGCCTGCCGCTCTACCACTCGGCCGGCGGGGTGCTGGCGGTCGGCATCGCGCTCACCGTGGGCGGCTCCGTGGTGATCGCGCCGCGCTTCTCGGCAAGCCGCTTCTGGGACGACGTCGTCGACTACGACTGCACCATGGTGCAGTACATCGGCGAGCTCTGCCGCTACCTGTTGAACAGTCCGCCGCACCCCAAGGAGCGGGCGCACGGCCTCAGGATGATCGACGGCAACGGCCTCCGCCCGGACGTCTGGCGCCCGTTCCAGCGCCGATTCGCGATCCCGCGCATCCTCGAATGGTACGCCGCCACCGAGGGCAATGCGCTGCTCCTCAATTTCGACGAGACGGTCGGCTCGGTCGGCCGCATCCCGTGGTGGGCGCGCTTCCGCTTCCCGATCGAGGTGGTGCGCTTCGACGAGGCGAGCGAGCAGCCGGTGCGCGGGCCGGATGGCCGCTGCATCCAGTGCGCGCCGGGCGAGGTCGGCGAGGTGATCTCGCAGATCCTCGACGACCCGAAGAAGCCGGCGCAGCGCTTCGAGGGCTATGCCGACAAGGCGGCGACGTCGCAGAAGATCCTCGCCGACGTGTTCCGGCCGGGCGACCGCTGGTTCCGCACCGGCGACCTGATGCGGCGCGACCGGCACGGCTACTTCTTCTTCGTCGACCGGGTCGGCGACACCTTCCGCCGGCGCGGCGAGAACGTCTCGACGATCGAGGTCGCCGCGCTGCTCGGCGCGGTGCCAGGGGTCGCGGCGGCGTGCGTCTACGGCGTCGGGGTGCCGGGCGAGGAGGGCAAGGCTGGAATGGCGGCGCTGGTGGTCGGGCCGGCGTTCTCGCTCGCCGACTTCGCCCGCGCCGTCGACGCCACACTGCCGGACTATGCGCGGCCGCTCATCCTGCGGCTCTGCCCGGCGCTGCCGGAGACCGGCACGTTCAAGCTCACCAAGCTCGCACTGCTGCACGAGGGCTACGACCCCGCCGTCGTCGGCGACCCGCTGTTCGTCCGCGTCGACGGCGGATATGTCACCCTCGACGCGGACCGGTTCGCGACGTTCGGCGCCCGCGTGGCGCCGAATCGCGATGCCATGACGGGAGCAGCCTCGTGACAGCCGACGCCTTCGACGTGCTCGAGTTCTGGTGGCGCGCCGGCCCGGCGCGCTGGTTCGCCGCCGAGTCGGCGTTCGACCACGCCTGCCGCGACTTCGCCGCGGCGGTGGACGATGCCGCGGCCGGCCGGCTCGACGGCTGGGCGGAGAGCCCGCACGGGGCGCTGGCGCTGGTCCTCCTCACGGACCAGTTCCCGCGCAACGTCTTCCGCGGCACGACGCGCGCCTTCGCGACGGACGGCAAGGCGCTCGCGGTGGCGGAGCGGGCGATCGGCCGCGGCTTCGACCGCGCCTTCCCGATCGACGGCCGGCGGTTCTTCTACTTGCCGTTCATGCACAGCGAGGATCTCGCCGTGCAGGAGCGCGGGCTCGACCTCTACCGCGCGCTCGGCAGCGAGGAGGGCTACTTCTACGCCCTCGTCCATTACGACGCGATCCGCCGCTTCGGCCGCTTCCCGCACCGCAATGCGCTGCTCGGCCGCGACACGACTCCGGCGGAGGCCGCCTATCTGGCAAGCGGCGGCTTCAGCGGCTGAGACCGGCGACCGGCTGCAGTCCGCAGGCCGGCCATCACGTCATCGCGAGGCGGGGCACGGCGACGAGGAGTTCCTTGCGCAACCGACGGGGCCGCTCCAGCATTTCAGCATGTCGACCCCGGCTCCTTGGAGGGCGCCATGGACGCACCTGCCGAACTGCCTGCCGCCACCGCCCTCGCTCCGATCGAAGCGGTGCGGCGAGCCGCCTTCGAGAGCGTCGCGCGGGCCTGCGCCTTCGCCGCGCTGGCGGTGTTCACCTTCGTCGTCGGACTGTCGTTCGATTTCCCGCTCGCCATGCGCTGCGGCGGCACGCTGACGCTGCTGATGCTCGCCGTGCTGGTATTCAAGGCGCAGGGCGCCGGCCGGCGCGACTACCGGCATACCGAGGCCTGGTCGCTGATCGACAAGGCCAACCGCCCCCCGGCCGAAACGGCGCAGTGGGTGGTCGGGACGGTGCTGCGCGACACATACCTGCGCTTCGCGCAGCTGACCGCAGCGACGAGCATCGGCTTCTGGGCGCTCGCGACGCTGTCGATGCTGTTCGCCTGAACGCTGACGCCTGAACGACGACGCCCCGCCGGCGCGGGCCGACGGGGCGTCTGAAACAGGGGTCGGGCGGCCGAAGTCCGGCTACCGGTGTCGTCAGGCGGCGCAGTCCTCGCCGACGACGCGCAGGCGTCGGGGCGCGATGCCGCGGGCCGCCTGCTCGGCGCGCAGGCCCGCGGCACGCTCGGCGGCGAGGGCCCGGTTGGCGGCGCGCCGCTCGACGGCGAGGATGCGCATGCGCACCGTCGGGTCGGTGCCCATCGGCTCGACGATCGAGGCGTGCACATCGCCGCGCGTCAGGCCGATATCCCTCAGCATCCGCTCGTCGAAGTGCATCATCTCGAGGGCGGTGCGGCGGTTGAGATAGCCGCGCACGAGGCGCATCGTCCAGTTCGCCACCGCATAGGCCGCCACGCGGATTCCGCGGGCGGGGGCGGTGGGCCGGCGCGCGAACGTGGTGGAGCGGGAAGAGGCGGACATTGGAGCAACTCCTGTCGAAACGGCCGGCCGATCCGGCGCCGTTTTGGTATGCTCTTCTGCGATTGATGATTCCAACGAATGTTTGTAATCTCATACATCGATAACCGTGATGCATGAGGGTGCCGATGGCGGCCGTCCTCGACCTCGACCAGCTCCGCAGCTTCGTGGCGATCGCCGAAAGCGGCAGCTTCACGCGCGCCGGCGACGTCGTGCACAAGACCCAGTCGGCCGTGTCGATGCAGATGCGGCGGCTGGAAGAGCGCGTCGGCAAGCCGATCTTCGAGCGCGACGGGCGGCAGTCGAAGCTCACCGAGGAGGGCGAGCGGCTGCTCAACTACGCGCGCCGGCTGATCAAGCTGAACGACGAGACGCTCGCCGCCTTCGACGACACCGAGCTCACCGGCCGCGTCCGCCTCGGCACGCCGGACGACTATGCCGACCGCTTCCTGCCGGAGATCCTCGCCCGCTTCGCCCGCTCCAACCCGCGCGTCGAGGTGACGGTGGTGTGCGAGCCGACGCCGATGCTGCTCGACTGCCTGCGCGCCAACGACCTCGACGTGGCGATCATCACCAACTGCGCCGCCGTCGGCCGCGTCGGCGGCGCGGTGATCCGGCGCGAGCCGCTGTTGTGGGTCACCTCCGCCCGCCACTGCGCCCACGAGGAGACGCCGCTGCCGCTGGCGCTCGGGCGGCCGACCTGCGACTGGCGGCAGGCAGCGGTGGGCCGGCTCGACGGCATCGGCCGCCATCACCGGTTGCTCTATTCGAGCTGGAGCTCGGCGGCCGTCGGCGCCGCCGTGATGGCCGGGCTCGCCGTCTCGGTGCTGCCGGAGTCGGCGCTCAGGCCGGGCATGCGCGTGCTGTCGGAGACCGACGGCTTTCCGCGCCTGCCCTTCGTCGAGATCGGCCTCGTGCGCTCGCACCACCAGACGACGCCGCTCGTCGACGCGCTGATCGACCACATCGTCTCCTCGCTCGACAACCTGTCGGTGCCGATGGTGGCCGAGTAGCGGGCCTCAGGGGCGCGCGCGCAGTGTCGCCAGGCGCCCCTTGCGGACGCTGCGGATCGACGTACCGAAGTGCGCCGAGAAGGCGCGCGACAGCGTCGCCGCCGACGAGAACCCCGTCCGCTCCGCCACCTCGGTGGCCGACAGCGCCGTCTCCTCGACGAGCGAGCGGGCCACCGATAACCGCACCATCTGGTAGTATTTTCCCGGCGAAACACCGAGCTCGCGCTCGAAGATCCGCTCCAGCGTGCGCGGCGACGTCGCCGCCGCCTCGGCGATGCGGGCGACCGGCAGCGGCGCGCCGGCGGTGCGGCGCATCTCGGTGATCGCCTTGACGAGCTGCGGCGCGCGCGCCGCGATCGGCACCGACAGGGCGCCGCGGCGGCCGTGCCGCGAGGCGAGCTCGACGTCGTAGACGAACATGTTGGTGACGTCGAAGGCGAGGGCCGCGCCGCCCTGGTCGCGGATCAGCCGCAGCATCAGGTCCATCACCGTCGTCGCGCCGCCCGCGGTGACGCGGTCGCGATCGACGACGAAGCGCTCCGTCGAGACGGTGAGGGCGGGAAAGGCCTCGGCGAAGGCCTCGAGCTCCTGCCAGTGCACGGTGGCGCGGCGGCCGTCGAGCAGGCCGGCGGCGGCGAGCAGCCAGGCGCCGACGTCGAGGCCGGCCACGACCGGCGTCCTCCGCGCCAGCCGCCGGATCGCCGAGAGCACGCGCGGCACGGCGAAGGCGCGCGCATCGTAGCCGCAGACGACGAACAGCGCATCGAGCGGCGGCGCCGCGTCGGCGGTGGTGTCCGGCCGGATCGACAGCCCGCTGGAGGTCAGCGCGGGGCCGCCGTCGACAGTGAGCAGCGCAAAATCGAACAGGCGGCGGCCGGAGAGCGTGTTCGCCGCGCGCAGCGGCTCGATGGCGCTCGCCAGCACCATATTGGAGAAGCCGTCGAAGACGAGGAAGCCGTAGGCGAACGGGCGTGGCGTCATCGGCTGAGTTTATGGCGAATGATGCAAACTTCCAGCCGCCTGTCGGCAGCATCATCACCGGCAGCGGAGCGGCTGCCGAGGGATGCGCATGAACACCGAGGTCTTCATCACCTGCGCCGTCACCGGCGCCGGCGCCACGACGGACAAGAGCGACAAGGTGCCGGTGACGCCGACCGAGATCGCCGCGGCGTGCGTCGAGGCGGCGAAGGCGGGCGCCGCGATCGCCCACGCGCATGTGCGCGATCCGCAGACGGGGCGCGGCGCGCGCGACCCGGCGCTCTACCGCGAGGTGGTGGCGCGCGTGCGCGACGCCGGCGTCGACGTGGTGCTGAACCTCACCGCCGGCATGGGCGGCGACCTCGTCATCGGCTCGGCCGAAAAGCCGCTGCCGCTGAACCCCGCGTCCACGGACATGGTCGGCGCGGAGGAACGGCTCGTGCACGTGACGGAGCTCCTGCCGGAGATCTGCACGATCGACTGCGGCACGATGAACTTCGCCGAGGGCGACTACGTGATGACCAACACGCCTTCGACGCTGCGCGCCATGGCGCGGCGGGTGCAGGCGCTCGGCGTCCGCCCGGAGATCGAGGTGTTCGACACCGGCCACCTCGTCTTCGCCAAGCAGCTCGTCAAGGAAGGGCTGATCGACGACCCCGTGATGATCCAACTCTGCATGGGCATCCCCTACGGCGCGCCGGACGACCTCGCCTCGCTCCTCGCGATGGTCGCCAACATCCCGGCCGGCTGGGTCTATTCGGCCTTCTCGATCGGGCGCATGCAACTCCCCTACGTGGCGATGGCGGCGCTCGCCGGCGGCAACGTGCGGGTGGGGCTCGAGGACAACATCTACCTTTCGAAGGGCGTGCTGGCGACCAACGGCGCGCTGGTCGAGCGGGCGGTGACGATCCTCGAGGCGATGAACGCCCGCGTGCTCGGCCCCGCCGAGGTGCGCGAACGGCTGAAGCTCCAGAAGCGGTGGTGACGGGGGTACTGAGAGCGCGGTGGATGGCCGAGGGTGCGTCGTGCCGGCCGACGTCGTTCCCTCCCCCTTCTCCCTCTCCCCTTCCGGACTCATCCCCGGACCTGTCCCGGGGATCCATTCGCCGGCGACACACGTGGTGAGGAATGGATCCTCGGCACAAGGCCGAGGATGACTCAGAGAGGGCGGCAGCAACGCACAAAACCCGCGTACCGCGTAGCGACCACCTGCCCTGTCACCCCACCGTCCTTCTCCTGGCCATCCCTCAACCGGACCACTCCCATGACCCTTACTTTGAAGCGCGCGGCGGCGATCGGCGGCGGTGTGATCGGCGGCGGATGGGTCGCCCGGCTGCTGTTGAACGGCGTCGACGTCGCCGTGCACGACCCGAACCCGGAGGCGCCGCGGCAGGTCGGCGAGATGCTCTCGAACGCCGCCCGCGCCTACGCGCGGCTCGGGCTGCCGCTGCCGCCGCGCGGAAAACTCAGCTTCCACACCTCGATCGCCGAGGCGGTGGCGGGGGCCGAGCTGATCCAGGAGAGCGCCCCCGAGCAGGAAGCGCTGAAGGTGCGTCTGCTCGCCGAGATCGACCGCCACGCGCCGGCGGACGCCATCGTCGCCTCGTCCACCTCCGGGCTGCTGCCGACGCGGCTGCAGGCGGAGATGCGGCACCCGGAGCGGCTGGTCGTCGCCCACCCGTTCAACCCGGTCTACCTCCTGCCGCTGGTCGAGATCGTCGGCGGCGAGAAGACGTCGCCGGACGCCATCGCCCGCGCCAAGGCGATCTACGCCTGCCTCGGCATGAAGCCGCTGCACGTGCGCAAGGAGATCGACGCCTTCATCGCCGACCGCATCCTCGAGGCCTACTGGCGCGAGGCGCTGTGGCTGGTTGCCGACGGCGTCGCCACGGTCGAGGAGGTCGACGACGCCATCCGCTACGGCGCGGGCCTGCGCTGGGCGGCGATGGGAACGTTCCAGGTCTACCGCATCGCCGGCGGTGAGGCGGGCATGCGCCACTTCATGAGCCAGTTCGGCCCGGCGCTGAAGTGGCCGTGGACGAAGCTGATGGACGTGCCGGAGCTGACCGACGGGCTGATCGACGAGATCACTGCGCAGTCAGACGCGCAGGCCGGCGACCTCGGCATCCGCGACCTCGAGCGCAAGCGCGACGATTGCCTGGTGGCGATCCTGAAGGCGCTGGAAGGCGAGCATTGGGGGGCCGGCGCCGTGCATGCGGAGCACCACGCGGCGCTCGCCGCCCGGGCCGAGGCGGAGACACCGAAGCGGCCACTCGAACTCCACACCGCCGAGGTCGTGCCGGAATGGCTCGACTACAACGGCCACATGACCGAGCACCGCTACCTGGAGGTGTTCGCCGATGCGACTGATGCGCTGCTCGCCAAGCTCGGCGTCGACGCGGCCTATCTTGCGGGCGGGCAGTCGCTCTACACGGTGGAGACGCGCATCCGCTACCTCAGCGACTGCCGCGCCGGCACGCGCCTTGCGGTCGCGACGTGGCTCAACGGCCACGACGACAAGCGCATCTCGCTGGTGCACGAGATGCGCGACGCGGCGACCGGCGAGGCGATCGCCACCGGCGAGCACATGCTGCTGCACGTCGACACGAAGGCCGGCCGCTCGTCGCCGATGCCCGCAGACCTTCTCGCCCGCGTCGCGGCGCTCGAGGCCGAACACCGCCCGTCAAGTGCGCCGAGCTACGCGGGCCAGGGCATGCGCAAGCTGTCCGGATAGACGTCAATGAGCCGGCAAATTAAAGCCCTTGCCGATGAAAGGGTCCTCGGAATGCCTGGACTGGACGCCTGCACCAGGCACTTGGACTATCCGTCGAGCCGCGTCGCCGGGTCGATGTGGCGGCCACTCCAGCGGCCGTAGCGCCACGGCGCCCACCAGCGGGCGCCAGCGCCGACGGCGTCCGGTACGGGGTCGTAGCCCGAGGCGCCGAGCGGGTTGCAGCGCAGGAGCCGGGCGAGCGTCATCCACCCCCCCGCCCAGGCGCCGTGCCGGCGGATCGCTTCGTCGCCGTAGGCCGAGCAGGTTGGCAAATAGCGGCACCACTGGCCGAGGAAGGGCGACAGCGTCAGCCGGTAGACGGCGATCAGCGCGAGCATCGCCCGCGCCGCCGGGCCGGGCGGCTTGGCAGCGGGGGGCTTGCCGACGGGACGGTTGGCGACGGCGAACGTGCCACCGGGCGACGCGTCGCTCGCCGAAGGGCAGCGGGCACACATCGCGGAGGCCGCCCGGCCGCGGCTTCGGTCAGCCGGCCGCGGCGGCCGGGACGGCCGCCCCGCCGTGCCGCTTCGCCTCGATCTGGTCGAGGGCGTCGACGACGGCGTCGAAGGTCAGCATCGTCGAGGTGTGGCGCGCCTTGTAGTCGCGCACAGGCTCGAGCACCGCGAGTTCGGCGAAACGGCCGGTCGGCGGTGGGCCGTTCTCCTTCAGCATTCGCCGCATCTCGTCGCGCACGGCGCGCAGTTCCGCCGTCGTCGCTCCGACGACGGTGCGTGCCATGATTGACGACGATGCCTGCCCGAGCGCGCACGCACGCACCTCGTGGGCGAAGTCGGCGACGCGGTCGCCGTCCAGCGCCAGGTCGACGGTGACGGTCGAGCCGCATAGCCGCGAGTGCGCCGTCGCCGTGGCGTCGGGCGCCGCGAGCCGGCCGAGCCGCGGTATATTCGCGGCATAGTCGAGAATCTTCTCGTTGTAGATCGCGTCGAGCATCGCTTGCTCCGTTGCGGCCGGGGGGCAGCAGCCATTTTCGCCGAGCGTCGTCGCTCTTGGACGCCACCGCCGTTTCCCGATCGTCGTCGACCCACTATATAGGAACGGTCGATGTGGGATCGCCATTGGGCATGGGAACGAGCCGTGCTCGGGTCGCCGCCTCCGCGGACCGACTGGTCCGGTCCGGCGAGCGCCCCGTATAGGGCGCGACTGAAGTCGACGGGAGAGCCCGATGGATGCCATCGTGAAGAACATCGCCGATCGCCGTGCCGACGCGCCCCGAAGTCCCGCCGCCCGCCCGAGCCGGGAGGAAGCGGAGGCGGCCGTCCGCACGCTGATCGCCTGGACCGGCGACGATCCCGATCGCGAGGGACTGGTCGACACGCCGCGGCGCGTCGTCCGTGCCTACGAGGAACTCTACCGCGGATATCGCGACGACCCGTCGGCGATCCTGTCGCGCACCTTCGCGGAGGTCGGCGGCTACGACGACATCGTGCTGGTGCGCGACATTCCATTCAGTTCGCACTGCGAGCACCATATGGTGCCGTTCATCGGACGCGCGCACGTCGCCTACTATCCGTCGGAGGGCGTCGTCGGACTGTCGAAGCTCGCCCGCCTCGTCGACGTGTTCGCCCGCCGCCTGCAGACGCAGGAGAACCTGACGGCGCAGATCGTCGCCGCCATGGACGAGCACGTGAAGCCGCGCGGCATCGCGGTGATGATCGAGGCCGAGCACCAGTGCATGTCGATGCGTGGCGTGCAGAAGTCGGGCGCTTCGACCATCACCAGCCAGTTCACCGGCGTCTTCCGGGACGATCCGGCCGAGCAGGTGCGCTTCATGACGATGGTGCGCGGCTTCCGCTGAGGACCGCGCCGCAGGACCGTCGCGTGACCGAACGCTTTCCCCCTGCCGGCAGCAAGCACGCGGCGGAGGCCGGCGACCGGCTGGCGCCGCGCTTCGACGAGCACGGCCTCGTCACCGCCGTCGTCACCGACGCCGGGGACGGCACCGTGCTGATGGTCGCCCACATGAACGCCGAGGCGCTGGCGCTGACGCTGGAAACCGGCGTCGCCCACTATTTCAGCCGTTCCCGTCAGGCACTCTGGCGCAAGGGCGACACCTCCGGTTCGGTGCAGCGCGTCGAGGAGCTGCGCGTCGACTGCGACCAGGACGCCGTGTGGATCCGCGTCCGCGTCGCGGGCAGCGGCGCGAGCTGCCACACCGGCCGGCGATCGTGCTTCTACCGCGCGGCGCCGCTCGGCCGCGCGGATGCGCCGCTCGTCTTCGTCGAGGCGGAACCGATGGTCGATCCGGCGGAACTCTACGGCGGCAAGGGCTGAGGCGGCATCTGACGATTCGGGCGCCGGCGAGGGAACACCCGCCCTCCCCTCGTGGGAGGGCCGGGCCGCGCAGCGGACCGGGGAGGGCCGCCGGCGGGGTTTGCCGATGGCGGGCGACGGTTCGGCAATCTCTGGCGTCGCACCGCCGCGCATTCGCGCGGCGGCCCCCTCCGGCGGGCTTCGCCCGCCACCTCCCCCACGAGGGGGGAGGGATCGCGCCCGTGGCCCCGACCCAATCCTCACCAATTCGTCTGAAGCGGCCGGCCCGGCGACGCGGCGGGGTGACAAGCCGCGGCAACCTCCATTAGGGTCACGACAATCGTCGCAGGCCAACTGCGCAAAAAAAGCTCGCCGGGCCGTTCGCGCCCGCCCCAGGGAGGAACTCGATGACCATCACCCGCCGCCTCGCCCTCGCCGCCGGCTTTCTCGCCGCCGCCGCCCTGCCGGCCTTCGCCCAGGGCGACTATCCCTCGAAGCCGATCACCATGATCGTGCCGTTCGCCGCGGGCGGACCGACCGACACCATCGCCCGCATCGTCGGCGAGCACATGAGCCGCACGCTCGGTCAGCAGATCGTCATCGAGAACGTCGCCGGCGCCGGCGGCACCACCGGCTCGACGCGCGGCAAGGACGCGGCGAACGACGGCTACACGCTGCTGATGGGCCACATGGGCACGCATGCCGCGTCGGTGGCGCTCTACCCCAACCTCGCCTATGACCCGTCGACGGACTTCGAGCCGGTCGGCCTCGCCGCCGGCACGCCGGTGCTGGTGCTCGCCCGCAAGGACTTCCCGGCCGAGACGCTCGCCGAGTTCATCGAGGTAGCAAAGAAGGAAGGCTCGGCACTGAACAATGCCAACGCCGGCATCGGCTCGGTGTCGCACGTCAGCTGCCTGTTCTTCAACGCGCTGACCGGCGCCAAGCCGACCGAGATCCCCTACAAGGGCACCGGCCCGGCGATGAACGACCTGATGGCCGGCCAGGTCGACTATCTCTGCGACCAGATCGTCAACGCCGCGCCGCAGATCCAGGCCGGCACCATCAAGGCCTACGCGATCGGCACGCCCACCCGCTCGCCGGCGCTGCCCGACGTGCCGACCTCGATCGAGGCGGGTCTGCCGGACTGGCAGGTGCAGGCGTGGAACGCGATCTTCGCGCCGAAGGGCACCGACCCGGCGATCGTCGCCAAGCTGAATGCGGCGCTGGACGCGGCGCTGAGCGACGAGACGACCCAGAAGCGGCTGCTCGAGCTCGGCAGCGTCATTCCGGAGGGCGAGGCCCGCACCTCCCAAGGCCTGGCCGACCATGTGAAGGCGGAAGTCGCCAAGTGGTCGCCGATCATCAAGCAGTCCGGCGTCACCGTCGGCAACTGACGCGACCGGCCGGGGGACGGCGCGGATGAGCGAACTCGGGCCGAAGCGGCGGACGCCGCCGCTCATGCGGACCAACGTGTTGGCGGGGCTGGCGCTCGTCGCGCTCGGCGCCGCTGCTTTCGTCCTCACGGCCAATCTCGCCGGCAGCCGCGGGCCGCTGCTCGGCCCGGGCAGCCTGCCGCGCGGCGCCGCCGGCATCATCGTGCTGATCGGCGTGGTGATCACCATCGCCGGCCTGCGCACCGACGACGACGCGCCACCGCGCTGGCGGCTGCGCGGGCCGCTGTTCCTGCTCGGCGGCGTCGTCGTCTTTGCGCTCACGGTTCGCACCCTGGGGCTCGCCGTCGCCACGCCGGCGGCGATCCTCGTCGGCAGCCTGGCGAGCCCGGAGACGCGGCCGGTCGAGGTCGTCGTGTTCGCGGTGCTGCTCACCGCCTTCTGCATCGCGCTGTTCCGCTACGCCCTCGGGCTGCCGATCCCGATCGCCCCGTGGGTGGGGCTGTGACACCCCCGGCTGCCCGGCCCCGCGGAGGCGCGGCATGAGCGAGTTCCTGGCGCACCTGCAGCTCGGCTTCGGCGTCGCGCTGACCTTCCAGAACATCGGCTTCTGCTTCATCGGCTGCCTTGTCGGCACGCTCGTCGGCGTGCTGCCCGGCGTCGGGCCGATCGCCACCATCGCGATCCTTTTGCCGATCACCTTCGGGCTGGAGCCCGTCAGCGCGCTGATCATGCTCGCCGGCATCTACTACGGCGCCCAGTACGGCGGCTCGACCACGGCGATCCTCGTCAACATTCCCGGCGAAGCGACCTCCGTCGTCACCACGCTCGACGGCCATGCGATGGCGAAGCAGGGCCGTGCCGGCATCGCGCTCGGCATCGCCGCGATCGGCTCGTTCATCGCGGGCACGTTCGCGACGCTGCTGATCGCCGCGATCGGCGCGCCGCTGTCGCGGCTCGCGCTGCTGTTCGGCCCGGCCGACTACTTCTCGCTGATGGTGCTCGGCATCGTCTTCGCCGTCGTGCTGGCGAGCGGATCGATCCTGAAGGCGATCGCGATGATCACCGTCGGCATCCTCCTGTCGACCGTCGGCCTCGACCTGGAGACCGGCGAGCCGCGGCTGACGCTCGGCTTCAGCAACCTCACCGACGGCATCGAGTTCGTCGTGCTGGCGATGGGGCTGTTCGGCTTTGCCGAGATCCTCCGCAATCTCGACGATCCGGAGCCGCGCGACGTGGTGCGCGAGCGCATCGGGCGGCTGCTGCCGGGCCGCGAGGATTTCCGCGCCTCGGCGATGCCGATCGCACGCGGCACGCTGGTCGGCGCCATCCTCGGCATTCTGCCGGGCAACGGCGCCGTGCTCGGCCCGTTCGCCGCCTACACGATGGAAAAGCGTCTCGCCAAGGACCCCTCGCGGTTCGGCAAGGGCGCCATCGAAGGCGTCGCGGGACCGGAATCGGCCAACAACGCCGGCGCGCAGACGGCCTTCATTCCGTTGCTGACCCTCGGCATCCCGCCGAACGCGGTGATGGCGCTGATGGTCGGCGCGATGACCATCCACGGCGTCGTGCCCGGCCCGCAGGTGATGACCCGCAACCCCGACCTGTTCTGGGGCATGGTCGCCTCGATGTGGATCGGCAACCTGATGCTGCTCGTCATCAACCTGCCGCTGATCGGGGTGTGGGTGCGCTTCCTGAAGGTTCCCTACCGGCTGATGTTCCCGGCGATCCTGGCGTTCTGCTGCATCGGCATCTACTCGGTGAACAACCAGCCGTTCGACGTGGCACTGGCCGCCTTCTTCGGCCTCGTCGGCTACGCGCTGATCAAGCTGCGCTTCGAGCCGGCGCCGCTGCTGCTCGGCTTCGTGCTCGGCGAACTGATGGAAGAGTACCTCCGCCGGGCGATGCTGCTGTCGCGCGGCGACCCGCTCGTCTTCGTCGAGCGGCCGCTGTCGGCGGCGCTGCTCGCCATCGCGGCGCTGATCCTGCTGATGGCCCTGCTGCCGTCGCTGCGCCGCAAGCGCGAGGAAGCCTTCCAGGAATGACGGTCTTCGAAGCGGGACGGTGATCAAAGCGTAACGGCCCGCGAAGAACCCGGCGCCACACTGCCGCGGGCGTAGGGCGATGGCCGGACGGGCGTTGATGCCCCACGGGCCGCGTGCATCCAGCGTCCGACGCACGCGGCTGCCGCATCGCGCAGAAGGAAGCGCCACCATGCCGGCAGACGTCTTCTCCACCCTCTCCCGCCGTGGGCTGGCTCTCGCCGCCCTCGCCACCGTCGCCGTCGCGACTCCGGTGCTCGCCCACCACGGCTGGTCGTCCTACGACGCGAGCAAGGTGATGGCGATCGAGGGGCCAATCCTCGTCGCCAACTACGGCTTCCCGCACGCCACCATCGAGGTCGAGCACGACGGCCGGCCCTGGGAGATCGTGCTGGCGCCGCCCTCGCGCATGCAGGCCCGCGGCCTGCCGGAAGGGGCGATCGCGGTCGGCGCCGTCGCTCGCGTCGAGGGCTATCCGAGCACCGCGGACGAGTGGGAGCTTCGCGCCGAGACGATCACCATCGCCGGCAAGACGATCCCGCTGCGCTGATGCACGTCGAGCACGGTCCGGCGTGGGCGGTGGCGCTGGAGCAGTCCGGCCTCGGCGAGGCGATGCGCACCTCCGCACTGCTCTACCCGCTGGCGAACGTGCTGCACGTGCTCGCCGTCTGCGCCGTGGTGGCGCCGATCGTGCTCGCCGACCTGCGCCTGCTCGGCTTCGGGCGCCGCTTCGCGCTGCGTCCGACGGTGGCGCTGCTGTCGGCGATTGCCGCCGGCGGCCTCGTGGTGGCGATCGCGACGGGCATTCCCCTGTTCGCCGCCGACGCCGGGCCGCTCGCCGAGAACCCGGTGATGGTGTCGAAGCTCGTGCTGGTGGCGGTCGGCCTCTGCAACGCGCTGCTGTTCCGCCTCGTCTGGACGCGGGGTCTGGACGGCTGGGACATCGCAGCCCCGACACTCGGCCGCGTGCAGGCGGGCGTGTCGGCCTGCATCTGGACCGCCGTTCCGGTCGCCGGACGGCTGATCGCCTATCTCTGACGCCTCGGACGGGCGGGTCTCACACCATCTGAATGTAGCTGCGCATCATCTCCGCCTCCTGCTCGGCGGCGGCGATGCGATGCTTGACGACGTCGCCGATCGAGACGACGCCGGTCAGCCGCCCGCCCTCGACCACCGGCAGGTGGCGGAAGCGCCCCTCCGTCATCCACGCCATCACGTCGGCGATGGTGTCGGACGGCGCGCAGGTCTTCACCGTGCGGGTCATGTAGTCGCCGGTCGGGAGGTCGAGCGCCGCGGCGCCGTCGCGGGCCACCGCCTTGACGATGTCGCGCTCCGACAGGATGCCGGCGATGCCGCCGCTACCGTCGGAGACCACGACGGCGCCGATGCGGTGCGTCGAGAGCAGCGTGCAGACGGCCTTGAGCGTCTCCTCCGCTTGCGCGGTGATCACCGAGTGGCTCTTCTGGCCGAGGATCGCGGCTACGGTCACGGCTCATTCCTCCCTGTCGCCCGCGCCATCCGCGGCGAAGCGGCGGCGCCGTTGAGGGGATGATGCCACGATTTATCGCACCGACAACACCGGTCGCTGCTCAGACCGGCCGGCGGTGGCCCACCGGGTCGAAGAGCGGGAACAGGAACACGCCGGCGATCAGCCCGCCGATGTGGGCCTGCCAGGCGATGTCGCCGCCGTCGCCGCCGGCGAACGGCAAGGCCGCGAGCCCGAACGCCACGTTGACGCCGAGCCAGATGCCGAGAAAGGCGAGCACGGTGGGATCGCGCCACATCTCGGTCAGCGTCGCGGCCGGCTGCACGAAGGCCGCCTGGCCGCGACCGCGCTGGTGGCGCGAGAGAGAGCCCCCCGGCTGGAAGGCGAAGCGCGCCGCCGCCGCCATCTGCCCGGAGATCGCCGCCGAGGCACCGACCACCGGCATCTCGCTGCCGGCGTGGGTGGCGAGGTGGACGAGCGCGCCGGCGATGGCACACACCGCCGAGAACGCCAGGAAGCGCAGGAAGCCAAAGCGCCGGGCGACGGCGCTGCCGAAGGCGAGCAGCCAGACGCAATTGACGATCAGGTGCGCCCAGCCGCCGTGCAGCGCCGCGTAGGTGACGAACGTCCACGCATCGGCTGCGACGCCGCCGGGAAACACGAATCCCCGCAGCAGGTCGGGGCTGTAGCGGATCGGGAAGAACGCGAACAGCAGCAGGACCTCGGTGTCCTGCTCGGTGTCCAGCACCACCGTGCGCAATAGATGAATGACGACGAACGCCGCGGCGAGGCCCGTCACTGCTCCGGGCACGTTCAAGATCGGCTCGCGGGCCGGCCGCCATGTCTCGTTCATCTCACCCGGTCCGCCGCCTCGACCCGGTGGTGATAGGGCGCGGGGCCCCCGCGAGCAACCCCCACGGTTTCGAGCCGCTCACGCTTCGTCAAGCTTAACTCTTTCTATCCTCGCGAATTGCCAGAGACACCAGAGTCCTAATTTGTCCGCTCAATTTTCTCTATTTCGCTTAGCCTGGACGCAAGGCGCATCGCGCATGATGATCTTGTCGAAGGGGAACAAGAACATGCCGATCCGCCGCCATGCCATGCTCTTCCTGCACGCCGTCGGTCTGACGGCGCTCGCGGCCGTGGTGGTGGCGAACGCCGGCGAGGCGGAGCGCTTCATGCCGACGGCGGGGGTGGCGACGCCGCCGGCCGGCTACGTCGAGTTCTGCCGCGAGGAGCCAGCCGAGTGCGTGCATCGCGCCGAGCGCGGCCTGCTCGTCAAGCTCGACGACGCCCGCTGGCTCGACATGATCGTCGTCAACCGCTCGGTCAACCAGCGCATCCGGCCGGCCACTGATCGTGAGATGTTCGGCGTCGAGGAGCGCTGGTCGCTGCCGACCGAGCGCGGCGACTGCGAGGACTATGTGCTGTTGAAGCGCCACGAACTGATCGAGCGCGGCTGGCCGGCGTCGGCGCTGCTCGTCACCGTGGTGCGCGACGAGCGCGGCGAGGGCCATGCGGTGCTGACGGTGCGCACCGACCGCGGCGAACTCGTGCTCGACAACAAGGTCGAGCAGATCCGCCCCTGGACCGAGACCAGCTACACCTACGTGAAGCGGCAGGCGACGACGGACGCCACCCGCTGGCTGCGCATCGACGAGCGCGCCGACCAGCCGGTCGCCAGCATCCGCCCGTGAGGCGCATGCCGCCGAGAATGAGCGTGCCGGATCAGATCGCAGCGAGGCCCGCAGCGTAGCGGCGCGCGTTGGCGACGTAGCCCGCCGCCGACGCCTTCAGCCGCTCGACCTCGGCGTCCGTCAGCGTCCGCACGACCTTCGCCGGCATGCCGACGACGAGCGAGTTCTCCGGGATCTGCCGGCCCTCGGGCACCAGCGCGCTCGCGCCGACGAGCGTGTTGCGGCCGATGCGGGCGCCGTTCAGCACCGTCGCGCCCATGCCGACCAGCACGTTGTCCTCCAGCACGCAGCCGTGCAGGATCGCCTTGTGGCCGACCGTGCAGCCGGCGCCGATGGTCATCGGAAAGCCCATGTCGGTGTGCAGCACGCAGCCGTCCTGCACGTTCGAACCCGCGCCGACCTCGATCCATTCGTTGTCGCCGCGCAGCACCGCGCCCCACCAGACGCTGGCCCCCGGCGCCAGGCGCACCTTGCCGATCAGCACGGCATCCGGCGCCACCCAGCAGTCGCCCGAGGCGGGCAGTTCCGGGCAGACGCCGTCGAGGGCGTAGAGAGGCATCGTCGCTGCTCCCGGGTGGGCGAGCCTATTCCTCGAGGTCCATCTCGAGGATGGCGATCTGCAGGTTCCACGACAGCTCGCCGTCCTCGTCGTCGCGGAAGATGATGCCGACGAACTCCTCGCCGATGTAGAACTCGGCCGAATCGTCCTTCTTCGGACGGGCGCGGACGGAGATGGACGGCAGCGAGAACTTCCGCTGCAGGTAGCTTTCGACTTTCTTCAGTTCGTCGCGCTTCAAGTCGGCCTCCGGCGTTCGGCGTCGGTCTCGGGGCGGGGAGCCATAGCACCCCGGGCCGCCGCGGTCGACCGCGGCGCAGGGGACCGATGACAGCGGCCTTCGATCGCACTAGGAGACGGCGGGAAAGGGGCGGTCCGACCCCCGACGGAAGGATTGAGCGTGCTGCTGCTGCACATCGGTCGAGGCAAGGCGGGGTCGTCGACGATCCAGAACACCGTCGCGACGAACCAGGACGCTCTGCTTGCCCACGGCATCGCCCTGTCGGCCCGATCGGGCGAGCATCGCGGCCACGCCGTCGACGTCTTCTTCGGCATGCAGCTGGCGGAAGCGCACCGCGACGGCCTCGCCAACCTGCGCGCCCGCTTGGACGACGAGCGCCACAGACACGTTTTCGTCACGAGCGAGTACCTGTTCACCGCGACCGCCCCGGCGATCGAGCGGCTGAAGCAGGCGATCGGCCCGCACGATGTGCGCATCATCGCCTACCTGCGCGCCTATCCCGACTGGCTGCGTTCGCTCTACGTGCAGGGCATCCGGCGCGGCCGCCGGGACGTCGACTTCGACGCCTTCTACCGCCGGGCGGCGAAGCGGGCGTCCTGCCGCGAACCGCTGTCGCAGTGGGCCGACGCGTTCGGCTGGGGGCGGCTGCGCGTCCGCCACCTCGGGAGCCTACCGAACGGCGGACTGATCGACGACCTCGGTTCGGTGCTCGGTTGCCCGCTGCAGCCGGGTGCCGACCAGAACGCGTCACCCCACTGGCTGGAGGTCGAACTGCTGCGGGCGATCAACGCCGCGTGGCCAGCGGAGCCGTCCGGCGATCCGGCGGGGGCCCCGGCGAAGGCAGACCTCGCCCCCGTCTGGTCGATTGTGCGCGAAGCGGTCGCGCTGCATGCGCCGCCGGCCGCCGAGTACCTGACGCTGGCGCAGCACCGGCGCCTGGCCGACGAGTATCTCGAGGATGCAACCTGGCTTCACGGCCAAGCCGACGCCCCGCTTCCGCCGTCCCTGCCGGAGCGAACGGCTGAACGTCCGTACCTGCCCACGATCGCGCAGGCGCCCGATGCGTTCCGGGAGACCGTGACGCGGCAACTGCACCGCTCCGTCCGTCTCAAGGCGCACCCCGAGACGCGCGACCTCGTGCTGGCGGTACTGGCGCGACACTGGGAGACGCAGACCACCAAGGCTGCCGAGGCCTGAGGCGATCGGGTCAGACGGCGACCGAATCTTGGCCGCTTACCGCCGCGAGGATCTGGTCCATCGAGCGCGACGGCTCGGCGCACGGCGCCTTGCCGACGACGCGGGCCGGCACACCGGCGACCGTGGTGTTTGGCGGCACCGCCGCGAGCACGACCGAACCGGCGGCGACGCGCGAGCAGTGGCCGATCTCGATGTTGCCGAGGATCTTCGCGCCCGCGCCGATCAGCACGCCGCGACGGATCTTCGGGTGACGGTCGCCGCTCTCCTTGCCGGTGCCGCCGAGCGTCACGTCCTGGAGGATCGACACGTCGTCCTCGATCACCGCCGTGGCGCCAACGACGAGCCCGGTGGCGTGGTCGAGGAAGATGCCGCGGCCGATCGGCACCGCCGGGTTGATGTCCACCTGGAACACCTCCGACGAGCGGCTCTGCAGGTAGAGCGCAAAGTCGCGGCGGCCGTTGTTCCACAGCCAGTGCGCCAGGCGATGCGTCTGGATGGCGTGGAAGCCCTTGAAGAACATGACGGGCTCGACCAGGCGGTCGCAGGCGGGATCACGGTCGACGACGGCGACGAGGTCGACGCGGAAGACGTCGCCCAGTTCCGGCTGGTTCGCCAGTGCATCGTGGAAGGCGAGGCGGACCATTTCGGCCGGCACCGAACGGTGGTGCAGGCGGTCGGTGATGCGCCGCACGATCGCCGCCTCGAGGCTCGGCTGGTCGAGGATGGTGGTATGCAGGAAGCCGCCGAGCGCGGGCTCGGCCCGCACCATCGCCTCGGTTTCGCTGCGCAGGCGCTCCCACACGGGGTCGTGGACGACGAGCATCGGCTCGCCGGCACGGCGAGTGTACAGGGACATGGGCATCTCCCGTCGGCCGCTTCGTGCGGCCCTTCCCGCACAACATAGTGCGTCCGTGGCGGATCGGCAAAAGGACTCCGGGTTTCGCCCTGGCGCCGGTTGCCCACCGCCGCCGCTTGCGCCATCGTCCCGCCCCGCCCGCCTCCGACCCCGAAAGCCCTCCCCGCGCATGTCCGACCGGCTGAAGATCGCCACATGGAACGTCAACTCGATCCGCTCGCGCATGGACCACGTCGTCCGCTTCGTCGCCGAGCACGGGCCGGACGTGCTGTGCCTGCAGGAGACGCGCTGCCCGGACGGAAGTTTTCCGTCCTCGCCCCTCCGCAAGCTCGGCTTCGAGCACATCGTCCTCAACGCCAAATCCGGCCACCACGGGGTCGCCATCCTGTCGCGCCGTCCGCTCTCCGACGTCATCGTCGAGCGCACCGCCGGCATCGACGAGCCCCGCCACATCGCCGCCACCGTGCCGTTCGCCGGGGCGCCGCTGTGGCTGCACAATCTCTACGTCCCGGCCGGCGGCGACGAGCCGGACGCGGCGATCAACCCGCGCTTCGCCGCCAAGCTCGCCTTCCTCGACGCTCTCGTTGCCTGGAGCGCGACGGTCGGCGCGGCCGGGCGGGCGGTGCTGGTCGGCGACCTCAACGTCGCCCCGCTCCCCGACGACGTGTGGTCGCACAAGCAGTTGCTGACCGTCGTCAGCCACACGCCGGCGGAGACCGAGCGGCTCGACGCCGTGCTCGCCGCCGGCGGCTGGTTGGATGCGGTGCGGCAGGTCGCGCCTGTGCCGGAGAAGGTGTTCACCTGGTGGAGCTACCGGGCAAAGGACTGGCAGGCGGCGAACCGCGGCCGCCGCCTCGACCACCTTTGGGTGACCGCCGACCTCGCATCGACACTCGCAGCCGTCGAGGTCAGACCGGAGACGCGCGGCTGGGAGCGGCCGTCGGACCACGTGCCGATCGTCGCGACGCTGACGGTGCCCTGAAGGCGCCGCGCGTCGCGCCAGTGTCCGGCCAGAGCGAGGGAGCGGAGCCGTGACGGACGAGAAGATCATCGCCGTCGACAAGGTGGCGAACAAGCTGCGGTTCTATGATCCGGACTGGCGGGAGCGCAGCGTGCTCGACGGCCCCGAGCCGTGCGTGCACGAACTCGCCCTGTCACCCGACCGCCGTACCGCCTACGTGCCGCTCTACGGCGACGGCATCTACGGCGCCAACCGCACGCCCAACCACAAGGTGCTGGTCGTCGACACCGTCCGGGAAGCGATCGTCGACGTCGTCGATCTCGGCCCCGCGTTGCGCGCGCCGCACGGCATGGCCGCGACGCACGATGGCAAGCTGTGGGTGACGTGCGACATCCCCAACACGCTCGTCTGCCTCGATCTGGCGACGCGGACGGTGGAGGCCGCCTACGACAACCCCGGCAAGGGCGGCCACATCGTCGAGGTGCTGGCTGACGAGTCCAAGCTCTATGTCTCGGCGAAGGAGGGGCCGCTCGGCGTCTTCGATCTCCGCGAGCGGCGCTTCACGGTGGCCGTGCCGATGGCGCGTTCGGGCGTGACGGCCGGCAACGGCGCCGGCAGCGAGGGCGTCGCGCCGACGCCGGACGGCACGCGGCTGATCGTGATCGACAACGACGAGACGGCGCTGCGTGTCGTCGACGTCGCGACGAGCCGCGAGGTCAGCCGCGCCCCGTTGCTGCCCGCCGTCTTCAGCAACCCGCGGCGCTCGCGCTCGGCGAAGCTCGGCTTCTCGCCGGACGGACGCTGGCTGGTGGCGACGAGCTACGCCACCGGCCTCGTCTGGATCATCGACGCCGCCGACCTCGCCGCGCAGCGGGTGGTCGCGGTGGCCAAGGGGCCGATGGGGCTCCTGTTCGAGGCGGACGGCCGCTCGGTGGTCGTCGCCTCGCATGACAGCGGCCTGTTCACCCGCATCGACCTCGCCGCGGCGAAGCCGGTCGCCGCCTTCGATGGCGGCAGCGGCGTCGAGGTGATGGCCTGGTGCCGGGGAGAATAGCCCGTTAGTCGCAGCGCAGCGACGTCCGCCAGCCGACGCCGTCCGCGCTCATCGGCGCAAACAGGCCGGTGGCCGGGTCGCGCACCAGCAGCTGGCCTGTCGCGACCCCGAAGAGGGCACCGTGTAGGTCGAGGTCGCCGCTTTCGACGCGGGCCCGTACGAACGGGAACGTCATCAGGTTGCGCAGGCTGAGATCGACCGAGGCGTACTCCAGCCGGCGCAGGAAGTCGTTGAAGTCGTGGGCGCGGCGCGGGCCGAGGCTCGCCGCGGCGGGAGCGATCTGCGACATCCATCGGCCGATGAAGTCGCCCGGCGAGAGCGCCTGCGTGTCGTCGGCGAAGGCCCGGATGCCACCGCATAGCGCATGGCCGAGCACGACGATGTGCTTGATGCCCAAGGCCTGCACGCCGAATTCTAGGGCCGCGCTGGTGCCGTGCTGGGAATCGCCGCCCGCCTCGTAGGCCGGAACCAGGTTGGCGACGTTGCGCACCACCAGCAGTTCGCCCGGTGCGGCGTCGAAGATGACCTCCGGCGAGACACGGGAATCGACGCAGCTGAACACCATGATCTCAGGCCGCTGTCCGGCCTCTGCCAGTTGCTCGTAGCGCGAACGCTCGCTGACGAAGCGCCCTTCGAGAAACGCGCGATAGCCTGCTGCGAGCCGGTCTGGAAACATGCGTCGGCCTCTCGATGGTGGTTTCAGTCTGCCTTGGAGCGGGACTGTCTTGGCGCGGACGTGGGTCGCCGTCACCGGGCCGTCAAGGATCGCCGTGCGGCACCGCGACGGCATCGAGGCTCTCGCGGACGCCGGAGACCTCGCCGCCGAGCCGCACGAGCTCCTGCGACAGGCGCGCATGCAGCGCCGCCGCAGCCTCGGGATACTCCTCGAGCAACCGACGGAAGACGGTGCGCCGGACGAGCATCACCTCGCTCGGCCGCCGTGCCTCGGCACCGAGCCCTAGATCGGCGTCGGCAAACAGCGACAGCATGGCGACGATGGCGCCCGGGCCCGCCGACTGCGGCTGCCGGCAGCCGGCCGCGCGCACGTCGAGCGCGCCTGAGAGCACGACGTAGGCCCCCGGCGGTGCCGCCGCCGGATCGAGCAGCGCCTCGCCGGCGACGAGCGCCAGCCGCTCGCCGGAAAAGGCGACCAGGCGCAGCTGCTCGTCGGTGAGATCGACGAACGGTGCGGCGCGGCGCAAGAGTGCGAGGTCGCTCGCGAGGCTCATCCGGACGATCCCCGGCCCGGCCGGCGCAGGGACGGCCGGAGGCGGGGCTCGGGCACCCCGCTCATGCCGTCGCCGGTTCGCCGGACGAGCGCGGCATCAGCTTGTAGCCGCCGTCCTCGGTGACGAGCAGCTCGGCGTTGGACGGATCACGTTCGATCTTCTGGCGCAGCCGGTAGACGTGGGTTTCCAGGGTGTGGGTGGTGACGCCGGAATTGTAGCCCCACACCTCGTGCAGCAGCACGTCGCGGCTTACCGCCTTCTCGCCGGCCCGGTACAGGAATTTCAGGATCGCCGTCTCCTTCTCGGTGAGGCGAACCTTGGTGCCGCGGGTATCGACCAGTAGCTTGGCGCTCGGCCTGAACTGGTAGCGACCGATGGTGAAGGTCGCATCCTCGGTCTGCTCGAACTGGCGCAAGTGCGCGCGGATGCGGGCGAGCAGCACGTTGAAGCGCACCGGCTTCATGACGTAGTCGTTCGCGCCAGCCTCCAGGCCGAGGATCGTGTCGGATTCGCTGCCGTGGCCGGTCAGCACGATGATCGGCGCCTTGAAGCCGTTGCGGCGCAGGAGCTTGACCGCCTCGCGGCCGTCGAGGTCGGGCAGCCCGACATCCATCAGCACGAGGTCGACGCGCTCGTCGCGGGCGAGCTTCATGCCGCTCGCGGCGGTATCGGCGGAAAGCGTCACGAACTCGTCGGTGAGCGCCAGCTGTTCGGCGAGTTCCTCGCTGAGCTCCGGCTCGTCGTCGACGATCAGTATCGTCCGCGTCTTGCTCACGCTCTCCCCCCGCTTGCGGGCGCCCGGTCCGGCGCGGCGGCCGGTTCAGCGCGGCGGGCCTCCCCGACTCGCGCGCGGCAGTGTATGCGACAACTGCTATCTCCCGCAAAGATGACAGCTTTCCCGCCATGCGTTCAACCCGCCCCGCCGCCGGAAGCCACCGTTCCTGTGGACCGCGCGTGCCGCCGCCCGCCGCGACGCCGCGGCCGCGGGTGCGGCAGCCGCGGGCTGCGGCGGTGGTGACGATCCGGCCGCGGCCCGGACGGCCGAGCGAAGGGCTCGCCGCCTATGCCGGCATGGTGCTGCCCTGTGCGCTCGGCCGCACCGGCATCCGCGCCCTGAAGCGCGAGGGCGACGGCGCCACGCCGCGCGCCAGGCTGCCGCTGGTTTCGGCCCTGTGGCGGGGCGACCGCCTGCGCCGTCCCCGCACGGCGCTGCCGGTCAGGGCGATCCGCGCCGACGACGGCTGGTGCGACGCCGCCGCGGACGGCCGCTACAATCGGCCGGTCCGGCTGCCGTTCGCCGCCTCGCACGAGGCGCTGACGCGCGACGATGGTCTTTACGACGTGCTCGTCGTGCTCGATTTCAACCTGACGCCACGGCGGGCCGGCGGCGGCAGCGCGATCTTCCTGCATTGCGCCCGCGATGGTCTCGCGCCGACCGCGGGCTGCGTGGCGTTTCCGCGCGCGGTGCTCGTCCGGTTGCTCGCCCGGCTGCCGGCACGGGCGAGCCTGAGGATCGGCTGAGGCCCAAACGGCCCGGTCCGCACGCCGTCGCCCGCATCGCGCCATGCCGCCGCCGAATTTTCGGTGCAGGGACCACCTCGAAGCACCGGCGATTTCGCCGGTGCGCCAGCATCGACGATCCTTGTCGTCCGGAACCCCGCGCATGCGCCCCTTCGCCCTTCGCCTCTTCGTGCTCGCGGCCGTCATCGCCGGTGCCCTCGTGCCCGCGATCGCGACGGCCCAGGTCGTGGTGCTCGACGACGAGGTTGTGCTGGCCGAGAAGCCGCGCGGCCGCGGCGGCTGGGACGCACCGGCCGCGGTGATGCCGGCCGATCAGGCGGCGCTCAACAGCGAGCTCGCCGGCATCCTGCAGTCGCAGCCGCCGTTGCTGCCGACGCGCATCGGCCTTCCTTCGCAGGCGACGCTCGACGTCACCGCCTACCCGACGATGAACCGGCGCACCGGCCTGCCGTGCGTCGGCTGCCGCAATCCCTGCCGCTCGTTCCGCTACACCTATGCGCGCCCCGATCGCGGCCAGGTGACCGTCGAGGGGCAGCGTTGCCGTCGGCCGAACGGCCGCTGGGTCGCCTTCGCGCCCGACAAGGTGATCGGCGAGCGACCCGCCGCCCCCGGCGCGCCCACCGCGCAGGCGATGCGCCGCGCCGAGCGGCCCGTGCTCCCGCCGCCGCTGCCGCCCGCCCGTCCCGGCGACGGAAGCCGTACGATCGCCGGCGCGGACATCGGTGCCGGTGCTGGCGCCGGCGCTCCTGCGCCGTGGGACCCGCCGCTCGCGCCGTCGTCGCAGCCGGGCGCTTCCGCCGGCGCGGCGGGGCAGTTCGACACCGCACCCGACCTGCAGACGGACGAAGACTACGGTCCGGACGTTGCCGCCGTTTCGCCCGACGTCGGCGTGACCGGCACGTTGCCGGAGTTGCCCGCCGACGCCACGGAAGGGCCGTTGGTGCTGTCGCCACAGCTTCCGCCGGACGTCGCCGCACCGGACGTCGCGACCAGCGACCTGCCGCCGCTCGCCGCGGCGCCCGACGCAGCCGGCACGGATTCCGCCTCGGTCGCGACCGACGAATCGGAACCCGCCACCACTGCGCCGGAAGAGCAGGAAACCGCCAGCCAGGACGCTGCAAGCCAGCACGCTGCAAGCCAGGACGCCGCTGGCCAGGACATCGCCGGCGACGTGCCACCGGCGCCCGCGGCCGAGCCCGCACCGGCTGCCGAAACGGCCGCCGTGCCGCCGGCCGAGCCGGAGCCCGACCCCGCCGTCGAGACGCAGACGGCGCGCGTCGTCATGCCGTTCGGCGGCAACCAGCCGTCGACGGACGACGCCATCGCCGTCGAGACGGCGCTGGACCCGGACGTCGTGCGGATGCTGAGGATGCTGCGCTATCTCGACCCCGAGACCTCGGCAGAGCCGAGCCCGGAGAGCTACGAGGCGGCCGTGTCCGACTTCGCCTCCGACGAACGCTTCGCGCTGCCGCTGTCGAACTCGGCGCTTCGGGAGAAGCTCGAGACGGCGGTGGACCGCCTCGCCGCGCTGTCGAGCTGCCCGGCGACGGGCGTGACCGGCGGCTACGGGGTGTGCCTGACGGCGCAGCAGTAGCGCGCCCGGGCCGGGTCGCGTTGCGCGGGACGTCCCCGCTACGGGACGTCCGACGCTCCGGTCAGCGGCGCGCCAGCGTCACCTTCGCGGTGCCGGAAACGGCGCGCACGGCCACCGACCGCCCGGTGAGCGGCACGGCGAAGCCGCTCGGCCCGCCGACCGTGTAGACCGTGCCGTCGACGCGGATGCGGAACGGCGCGTCGGCCGTCACCACCCATTCGCCGGGGCCGGCGTCGTCGAGCTCGACCGCCGTCCAGCCGGTACCGACCGAGAGTTCCTGCGACGCCACGGCGGCGGGACCGGCGAGCATCCGCCAGCCGAGCACGCCGGCGGCCCCGATGCCGAGCAGCACCAACAGCGTCAGTCCGATGCCGAGCAGGCGGCCGCGCCGGCGCGGCTCCGGCAGCATCACCGTGCGGCCGCCGCGCTCCGGCACCAGCACGAGATCGCGGGAGTCGCTGAGGTCGTCGTCATAGGGATCGGGAGCGATGTCGAGGCGGGCGCCCGTCGGCGGCCGCGGGGTGCGGGGCGCGGGTTCCTCGACCGGCTCGAGCTCGGCGTAGGCGGTCGGCTCGGGCGCCGCGTCGGCGACGCCGGCCGCGGTGCTCTCGACGATCGGGGCGGAGGTCGCGTCGATGGCCGGCGTGGCGACAGCCGGCAGCTCCGCTGCGGCAGCCTCGGCCGCTGCGGGGCGGTCGTCGGTCGACGGTGGCCGCAGCGCCTCGACGGGTGGCTCGGGCACTGCGACGACGGCCGCGGGAGCGGTCGCGGCCTCGACGGCAGAGGCCGGGTCGGGCGCGCCGCAGTGCGGGCAGACGAGCGCGCGGGTGTAGAGCAGTTCGCCGCAGGCCGCACAGCGGAACGGTGCGCGAACGGTGTCGGAACGAATGGTGCCGGCGCGGCCGGCTTCGATCGTGGTCATGGGCTGGCCGATAGGATCAAGCCGCGGCGAAATTGAGATGGAAACCAGTGTTTCCGCCGCTCCATGCACCGATTTCGCGCTTCAGGGCGCCGATCGCCTCACCTTGCCTCGGCCATCAGCCGCGCCACCGTCTCCTCGAGGCTCTCCCGCCACGGCGGCAGGCGCACGCCGAACGTCTCGGCGAGCCGCGCCGTGTCGAGCCGCGAGTTCGCCGGGCGGCGCGCCGGCGTCGGATACTCGGCGGTGGTGATGGCGTCGACCGGCACGCCTCGGCCACCGTGCGCCGCGGCGATCTCGAGCGTCGCGCGGGCGAGGTCGCACCACGACGCCTCGCCGGTGCCGGCGAGATGGTAGGTGCCGGCATAGCCCTCCTGCCAGTCGCCGTCGATGCGGGCGAGGATGGTCAGGATCGCCTCGGCGATATCGAGGGCGGAGGTCGGCGAGCCGATCTGGTCGCCGACGACACGCAGCCGGTCGCGCTCGCCGGCGAGGCGCAGCATCGTCTTGACGAAGTTGTTGCCGTAGGGGCTGTAGACCCAGGCGGTGCGCAGCACGATCGCCTTCGGGCTCGCTGCCCGCACGGCCTGCTCGCCCTCGAGCTTGGAGCGGCCGTAGACGCCGGCGGGTCCCGTCGCGTCGTCCTCCACATAGGGCGCCGGCTTGCCACCGTCATAGACGTAGTCGGTCGAGATGTGGACGAACGGCACGTCGAGCACCGCGGCGGCGCGGGCGAGCGCCGCGGCACCGTCGCGGTTGATGGCGAAGGCCCGCTCCGGCTCGCTCTCGGCCTTGTCGACCGCGGTGTAGGCGGCGGCGTTGACGATCGCGGCGGGGTGCAGGTCGACGATCGCGCTGCCGAGGCCTGCCGGCTTCTCGAGATCGAGGGCGGGGCGGCCGAGCGCCACCAGCGTCACGCCGCGCCGCCGGCCGCTGTCGATCAGGGCGCGGGCGACCTGGCCGGTGGCGCCGACGACGAGGATTGGTCTTCCGCTGGAGACAGGCATCCGTGTGCACCCCGCCGGCGGACGGTCTCCGCCGGGCCTGCCGATGGCTTGCCTCCGCCGCAGCGCGGCGTCAAGTCGCCGCGTGCTCGCTGTCGGGGTAGAGGCGGAACGACTTCAGCGCCACCGTCACCGGCTCGCCGGGGCCGACCGCGTCGGCGGCGCGCACCATCACCTCGACGAGGTGGGCGTCGCGCCCGAGCGCGATCTCGATCAGGCGGTGGCCGGCGGTGCGCCGGACGGCCCGCACGCGGCCCGGGATGCCGGTCGCCTCGGGGCCTTCGAGCGAGACGTCGTCGGGCCGGGCGAACAAGAGCGCCGGCCCGTCCTTGGCGCGGTCGACGGAGATCGGCAGCACCTCGCCGTCGAGCAGCGCCCGGCCACCCCTGATCATCACCGGCAGCCGCACCGACTGGCCGATGAAGTCGAAGACGAACGGCGTCGCCGGCCGGTCGTAGATCTCGTCCGGCGTGCCGACCTGCTGGATCTTGCCGTCCTTCATCACGACGATGCGGTCGGCGAGCTCCATCGCCTCCTCCTGGTCGTGGGTGACGAACAGCGTCGTGTGGCCGGTGCGGTCGTGGATCTCGCGCAGCCAGCGCCTGAGGTCCTTGCGGACCTTGGCGTCGAGCGCGCCGAAGGGCTCGTCGAGCAGCAGCACCTGCGGCTCGATGGCGAGCGCGCGGGCGAGCGCGACGCGCTGGCGCTGGCCGCCGGAGAGCTGCATCGGGTAGCGCTTGCCGAGTCCCGGAAGCTGCACGAAGTCGAGCAGTGTCTCGACGCGCTCGCGGATCTGCACCTTCGTCGGGCGCCGGTCGGACGGCCGCACGGTCAGGCCGAAGGCGATGTTGTCGAACACCGTCATGTGCTTGAACAGCGCGTAGTGCTGGAACACGAAGCCGACGTTGCGCTGCTGCACAGTGCGCTGCAGGGCGTCCTCGCCGCCGAACATCACGCGGCCGGAGGTCGGCGCGTCGAGGCCGGCGACGATGCGCAGCAGCGTCGTCTTGCCCGAACCGGACGGCCCGAGCAGCGCCACGAGTTCGCCTCCCGGCACGTCGAGGCTGACGCCATGCAGCGCCGGCGTCGTCCCGAACTCCTTGACGAGGCTCTCGACGCGGACGTCCATCGGCTTCGCCCGTCCGTGGCCCGGCAACCCGGTGAAGGACCCGGCGAAAGTCTGGTCTGCGATCATGTCCATGATGCGGTGGCCCTCGGCGATGTCGGGGTCAGTGCCGGCGCGTCGCGGCGGCGATCTGGTCGGCGAAACGCCACTCGAGCAGCGTCTTCACGACCAGGGTGACAAGGGCGAGCAGGGCCAGCACCGAGGCGATCGCGAATGCGCCGACGAAGTCGTACTCGTTATAGAGGATCTCGACGTGCAGCGGCATCGTGTTGGTGAGGCCGCGGATGTGGCCGGACACCACCGAGACGGCGCCGAACTCGCCCATCGCCCGGGCGTTGCAGAGCAGCACGCCGTAGACGAGGCCCCACTTCACGTTCGGCAGCGTCACCCGCCAGAACGTCTGCCAGCCGCTCGCCCCGAGCGACAGCGCCGCCTCCTCCTCCAGCGTCCCCTGTTCCTGCATCAGCGGGATGAGTTCGCGGGCGACGAAGGGGAAGGTGACGAAGATCGTCGCCAGCACGATGCCGGGCACGGCGAAGATCACCTTCACGCCGTGCTCGACGAGCCAGGGGCCGAAATAGCCCTGCGCGCCGAACAAAAGCACGTAGACGAGGCCGGCGATCACCGGCGAGACCGAGAACGGCAGGTCGATCAGGGTGATCAGCAGGCTCTTGCCGCGGAACTCGAACTTCGCGATGGCCCAGGCGGCGCAGACGCCGAAAACGAGGTTGGTCGGCACCGCAATCACCGCGACGAGCAGCGTCAGCTTGATCGCCGAAATCGCGTCGGGGTCGCCGAGCGCCGCCAGCGCCGGCCCGATGCCGCGCCGGAGCGCCTCGACGAACACCGAGACGAGCGGCAGGAACAGGAACAGCGCCAGGAAGGCGAGCGCCACGCCGATCAGCGCGACGCGCACCCACGGGGCTTCGGAGATGGGAGAGCGGAAGGCGTGGGCGCCCGCCGCCGCTGCCACACGGTCAGACATCGCCAAACCTCCGTCGCGCCCAGGCCTGGATGAGGTTGATAGCGAGCAGCATCAGGAAGGAGATGCCGAGCATCACCGCGGCGACCGCGGTGGCGCCGGCATAGTCGAACTCCTCCAGCCGGATGACGATGAGGAGCGGCGCGATCTCGGTGACGTAGGGGATGTTGCCGGCGATGAAGATCACCGAGCCGTACTCCCCGACGGCGCGCGCGAAGGCGAGCGCGAAGCCGGTGAGCAGCGCCGGCGCGAGCGTCGGCAGCACGACGCGCCAGAACGTCTGGCGGCGGTTGGCACCGAGGGTGGCGGAGGCTTCCTCGCGCTCGCGGTCGATCTCCTCCAGCACCGGCTGCACGGTGCGCACGACGAACGGCAGGCCGATGAAGATCAGCGCGATGACGATGCCGAGCTGGGTGTAGGCGATCTTGATGCCAAACGGCTGGAAGAGCTGGCCGATCCAGCCGTTGCCGGCATAGAGCGCGGTGAGTGCGATGCCGGCGACTGCGGTGGGCAGCGCGAACGGCAGGTCCACCGTGGCGTCGAGAATCTTCCGCCCCGGAAAACGGTAGCGCACCAGCACCCAGGCGACGATCAGCCCGAAGACGGCGTTGACCATCGCCGCCGCGAGCGAGGTGCCGAACGACACCTTGAGCGCCGCGACGACGCGCGGATCCGTGGCGATCTCGAAGAAGCGCTCGAACCCGAGGCCGCCGGCGCGCAGCACCAGCGCGGCGATCGGGATCAGCACGATCAGCGAGAGATAGACGAGCGTGAAGCCGAGCGTGATCCCGAAGCCCGGGATGACGCTCGGCCGGCGTCCCGAAAACGAGACGCGCGCAACCGCGGAGGCGACCGCCATCGGGTGGTCAGTTCGCCGGCTTGTAGATCTGGTCGAACACGCCGCCCTCGCCGAAGTGGAGCGGCTGCGCCTTCGCCCAACCGCCGAACAGCGGGTCGTCGATGGTGACGAGGGCCACCTCCGGGAACTGCTTGCGGTACTCCGGATCGACCACGTCCGGCTTCGACGGCCGGTAGTAGTGCTTCGCCGCGAGGTTCTGGCCGACGTCCGAATAGAGATACTGGAGATAGGCCTCGGCGACCTTGCGGGTGCCCTTGGCGTCGACGTTGCCATCGACCAGCGTCACCGGCGGCTCGGCCTTGATGGAGAGCGACGGGATGACGATGTCGAAGTTCTCCGGCCCGAGTTCGGCAAGCGACAGGAACGCCTCGTTCTCCCAGGCGAGCAGCACGTCGCCGATGCCGCGCTGGGCAAACGTGGTGGTGGAACCGCGAGCGCCGGTGTCGAGCACGGGCACGTGGCGGAAGAGGTCGGCCATGTAGGCCTTCACCTTCTCCTGATCGCCGCCGAATTCCTTCTCCGCCCAGGCCCAGGCGGCGAGGTAGTTCCAGCGGGCGCCGCCGGAGGTCTTCGGGTTCGGCGTGATCACCTCGACGCCGTCCTTCACCAGGTCGCCCCAGTCGTTGATGCCCTTCGGGTTGCCCTTGCGGACGAGGAAGACGATCGTCGAGGTGTAGGGCGAGGAATTGTCCGGCAGCCGCGCGCGCCAGTCCTTCGGCAACTTTGTCGTGTTCTGCGCGATGGCGTCGATGTCGGCCTCGAGCGCCAGCGTCACGACGTCGGCGTCGAGCCCGTCGATGACGGAGCGCGCCTGCTTACCCGAGCCGCCATGCGACATCCGCACCGTCACCGGCTCGCCGCCCGGCTGCGTCTGCCAGTAGGCGGAGAACGCCTCGTTGAATTCCTTGTAGAGCTCGCGCGTCGGGTCATAGGAGACGTTGAGGATCTCCACGTCGGCGCGGGCCGGCAGCGCCGGCAGGGCCAGGACGGCGGCCACCGCGAAGGCGATCGCGAGGCCGGCGCGGCGGGTCAAGGAAGCGGGCGTGGTCATCGGCGGACCTCCTGGCTCGTGCCGTTTTGTATGCCCATTATCTCGATTCAATAAGTCGTGTTTGTCAATTCAATTTCTCTAAACCCGTCGACCGCGCGCGGTTCAGCGATGAATTCGACGTGATTTCAACAGCTTGCCGCCGCAGAAAGCTGGAGCCCCTTCCCTCTCTCCCTCTCCGGTTTCGTCAAGCCCTATGCCTTGGGATCCCTTCACCGTCCGACCGCGCGACTCGCCAGAGACGGCAAAGGGCGGCCACTCGGGCTCTGGGACGGCTGCGCGAACGCCGTCAGAGGCCCGCGCGGCGCCGTTGCATGGATCCCAGGTACAAGGCCTGGGATGACCACCAGGGGGGCGCGCTCACGCCCAGCCAGCCTCTCGCAGCCGCGCTCCCAGGTGCGACCATTGTTGACAATCGACGATCGATTGGTTTCAAGGAACGGCGGCTCGCGCCTAGCTTTTCACGCGGCCCCCGACGCGAGGTCGCCGATCCGAATGTCTGCCAGCCTGCGCATCGCCAAGCGTCCGCTCGAACGCCTCGCCGGCGACACGCTGCGTGAGGAGATCTTGAGCTGCCGACTGCCGCCGGGCACGCGGCTCGTCGAGACGGCGCTCGCCGAGCAGCTCGCCGTTAGCCGCGGCACCGTGCGCGCCGCGCTGCGCGACCTCGAGCACGAGGGCCTCGTCTCCCAGGTCGCCTACACCAAGTGGATGGTGCCGGCGTTGACGCCCGAAGACGCCCGGGAGCTCTACATGCTGCGCGCCGCCCTCGAGGGCCTCGCCGCCCGGCTGGCCGCCGGACGGGCCGACGAGACGGCGCGCAAGGCGCTCGCGGCCGCAATGGCGCACCTCGCCGACGCCGTTCGGCAGGATCGTCGCGGCGCCGCCGCCGCGGCGGACGGCGACCTCCACGCCGAGATCGTCGCCATGGCCGGCCACCGGCGCCTGTCGGCGCAGTACGCGCTGATCGCCCAGGAGGTGCGGCGCTACATCGCCGCCTCGAGCGCCCTGCTCGTCGATGCCGGCGAGATGATCGACCAGCACGCGCCGATCGTCGACGCGATCCTCGCCGGCGACGCCGACCGCGCGGAGCGGCTCGCCCGCGACCACAACCTGAGCGAGGGCGCCAAGCTGCACGCGCACGTCTCGGCGATCACCGTCCGCGGCGCCGCCGCAGCCGCGATCTGACCCCTCCCCTCCCCGATCCTGCCCAGACCGACGAGGACGCGATGGCGCACGCGATGGACGGCCTTTCCAACGGCACGGAGGCGCGGGCGCTGCCCAACCGGCCGGCCCTCGACGACCCGACCGTCCGGCAGGCCCGCGCCGAGCTCGCCGCCTGTTTCCGCATGGCCGCCCGGCTCGGCCTCAACGAGGGCGTTTGCAACCACTTCTCGGCGATGGTGCCGGGCTATGACGACCTCTTCCTCGTCAATCCCTACGGCCTGCACTTCTCGGAGGTGACGGCGTCGAGCCTGCTCGTCTGCGACTTCGACGGCGCCGTCGTGGCCGGCGACGGCACGCCGGAGGCGACCGCCTTCTACATCCACGCCGAGTTGCACCGGCGCCTGCCGCAGGCACGCGCCGCCTTCCACACCCACATGCCCTATGCCACGGCGCTCTGCCTGACGGAGGGCGAGCCGCTCGTTTTCGCGGGCCAGTCGGCGCTGAAGTTCTACGGCCGCGTCGCCGTCGACGCGGCCTACAACGGCCTCGCGCTCGATGCGACCGAGGGCGCCCGCATCGCCGCCGCGACCGGCGGCGCCGACATCGTCTTCCTCAAGCACCACGGCGTGCTGGTGCTCTCGCCGACGATCGCCGGGGCGTGGGACGATCTCTACTACCTGGAGCGCGCCTGCGAGGCGCAGTGCCTGGCGATGGCGACGGGCCGGGCTGTCTTGCCGGTCGATCCGTCGGTGGCCGCCGAGACGCACCGGCAGATGCGCGAGGGCGACGACGCCTCCGCCCGCCTCCACCTCGCCAGCGTGCTGCGCCGGCTCGACCGCGCCGAGCCCGACTACCGCGACTGAGGCTGCTTGGGGCCTGCGAACGGGCGCACCGATGGCCGCCGCTAACCCGGCACTCGACGAGGGTCCACGAACCGCATCCTGAAAATGGCGGAGCGACCCGTCCGGGTGGACGGGCCGCTCCTTCCGGCAACGACATGGCGTCGGGAGCCGCCTGTCAGTTGGCGCCGGGTTGGGGTGCCGCCGGCGGCTCGCTCGCCGCGGGCGGGGTCGGGGTTTCCGGCGCGGGAGCGGCCGGGGCCGGGGCCGGTGCGGCGGGGGTCGCAGCCGGAGCAGCGGCCGGGGCGGCCGCGGGCGTTTCGGCCGGAGCGACCGCCGGGGTGGCGGCCGGGGTCGCCATCGCCTGCGGCCCGAGCGACTCCTCGTAGTCCTTCAGCATCTGCGCGCCGAGCAGCGGCTTCGGGGCTTCCTGGTGGCAGGTCGCGCAGTTGACCTTCTTCGGATCGCCGAGCGGACCGAGGCGCTTCGCCGGGAAGACCGGCTTCAGCGGGTCGATGAAGTCGGCGTTGATGGTCTCCACCATGCGGATGCCGTACCAGGCGAGCGAGCGTTGCGGCGAGCTCTGGTCCCACGCCGTGAACGAGCGCGAGTTGTGGCAGAAGGTGCAGTTCACCCCCAGCGCCTCGGACATGTGGATCATCAGGCCGTAGGTCGCCTCGGTCTCCTGGATGGTCGCGCCGATGCCCTCGCCGCGCAGCGGCAGCGCCACCTTCGACACCACGCGGATGTCGTCGGGCTGGCGCAGCAGCGCCGAGAACGGATCGTAGGGCAGCGACGACAGCCCGGCCGCCGGATTGGCGCCGTTCTGGCCGTTGCGGTCGGCGGCCATGCCGCCGGCCTGCCGCGCCGGCGGGCTGACCGACCACGCCTGCAACGGCACCGGGTTGCCGCGGTGGCAGGTGTAGCAGGTGACGCCGGTCTGCTTCACGTGCGCTGTCCAGTCGGTGTTGATGGCGCGCGTCATCTCGATCATGCGGCGCGCCACCACCTTCGTGTAGATGCTGTCGTCGGCGAGGTTCTCGGTGTGGCAGTAGGTGCAGCCCTCATTCGGCGACACCCACTCGGTGATCGCCGTCATGACGCGCAGGAACTCGCCCTCGCTGAGGTTTCCCAGAACCTTGACGTTCTCGTAGACCTGCGAGGCGCGCGGGCCGGACGGATCCGGATCGGCCGGCGGCTGCGCCTCCGGCAGCACGTTCGCCGCCTTCTGCAGGGCGAGCACGTCGACGTTCTGCACCTGCACCATGCCGGTGCCTCGGTAGCCGGTCTGCTGGCTCTCCGTCACCGGCTCCTCGCAGCCGGCGACGAGCGCCGCGAGGCCGATCACCGGGAGAATCGCCCGGAGGAACGTCCCCCGGGATCGTCTGGATGTGCCGAGATCGCTCGTCATGGCTCAGCCCCCCGTCGTCACGGTCGCGGGATCGACGACCGACGGATAGATCTGCGGATAGGAGGGGGCGACCCCGTGTTCCACCGCCCACAGGTACCAGTTGTCCACGGCGGTGCCGGTGAGCAGGATGCCGATGCCGCCGGTGAGCGGGGTCAGCACCGCGAACCACCACGCCCAGCGATGGATCGATTCCATCGTGGCGTTGAAGCCCATCGTCCACCTCCAGAAGAGGGCGGCGCGCTCGGAAGCAGTGCCGCGGTCGACGATCTGCTCGAGTTCGCGCTCGCCGCCGAAGCGGCTGACCGCCAGGATCGTCGCCGCGTGCATGGCGAACAGCAGCGTCGAGCCGTAGAGGAAGGCGATCGAGAGGCAGTGGAACGGATTGTAGAAGAGGTTGCCGTAGCGGATCGAGAACGCCGCCGTCCAGTCGAGGTGCGGGAAGATGCCGAACGGCACCGCCTCGCTCCAGCTGCCCATCAGCAGCGGCCGGATGAAGCCGAGCACCAGCATCAGCCAGATCGCGGACCCGAACGCCCAGGCGACGTGCGTGCCCATGCCGAGCGCTCTCGCCCGGGTGTACATGCGTACCCACCACAAGAGCACCGAGGCGGTCATGCAGAAGCCGGCGAGCAGCCACCAGCCGCCCTCGGCCATCGGCGGGATGCGCAGACCCCACTCCGGCCCCGGCGGCTCCAGGCCGAGCCAGAACAGCTGCCGAACGAACTGCACCGGATCCCAGTTCACCGAGGCCCACAGGTTGAGGCCGACGATCTCGAACCAGGCGAAGCCGAACGCCAGCGACGCGACGCCGGCCCAGCCGAGATAGAACGGCCCGATCTGCGCATCACCGATCTTGCCGGCCCAGTAGGAGAAGAACGGCTGGCCCTGGCGGACGTAGGCGCCCTCGCGGTCCGCCGGGACACCGGCGTAGGCCGGTCCCCGCACCTGCACGCGGGTGAAGATGTTCTGATAGTTGTTCATCACCATCTCCCCTCGCTCAACGCCAGATCGGCAGGTCGAGCCACCAGCTCCACCATTCCGGCCATCCGCGGGTCCAGAACGGTCCCGAGATGATGATGCAGACGGCGCTCCAGAAACCTGCGGAGAGCGCCAGGAACAGGCCGAGCCGGTGGATGCCGAGCGGGCCGATCGAGTAGCCGATGGTGTCGCGGAAGAACGTGTTCTCGTGCTCCGGCGTCTTCATCACCTCGCCCTTGCGCGGATTGGCGGCTGAGAGGATCAGCGAGCCGTGCAGCGCCAGCGCCAGCGTCGTGGTGAAGAAGAACGACACCGCGACCATGTGTGCCGGGTTGTAGTGGAAGTGCAGATACTGGTAGCCGACGTTCGACACCCAATCGAGGTGGCTGAAGATGCCGTAGGGGAAGCCGTGCCCCCAGGCGCCGAGCAGGACCGGCCGGACGATCACCAGCGAAACGTAGGCGAAGATCGCCACCGCGAAGGCGAACGGCACGTGATAACCGATGCCGAGCTTTCGGCAGATCTCCACCTCGCGCAGCGCCCAGGATACGAAGGAGCCGAGCGCGCAGATCGTGATGATCTGCCAGAGCCCGCCCGCCTTCAGCGGCGCGAAGCCGAGCCCGTAGGACAGGTCCGGCGGGGCGATCGAGATCTGCCAGACGTTCCACGTCGGGCCGAGCGCCGCGCCGTACAGGATCATCGACGTGCCGAGCACCGAGAACAGCACCGTCGTGACGCCGAAGAAGCCGACATAGAACGGGCCGACCCAGAAATCGAACAGGTCTCCCCCGATCAGGGTGCCCCCGCGGACCCGGTATTTTCTTTCGAAACTGAGCATAGCCATCGACCGACACTCCGATCGGCATTCAGGATGGGGCCCGGCGGATCCTCGTCCGTCGGTCGCGGCGGCGGTCGCGGTCGAACCGGAAGGCCCGGCCGCGACCGCCCCCGGCGGCACGGAAGCCGGGTTGCCCGGCCCCCGTACCGTGAGGCGGCGTCATGCCAGCGGCAGCGCCGTCGTCGTCTCGATCGCGCTCACGGCCGCCGGACGCGGACCCTCGAGCCAGTTGAACCGGTCGGTGCTGAGCAGGATGAAGTGAATCACCAGCGCCAGCACGAACAGGAACGTGAAGAGGGCGACCAGCGCCCGCCTCGGATCGAACAGTAACCAGACCTTCCACATGGTCTTCCCCCTCAGACGATCGTAGAGATGACCTGGCCGACGGTGTGAACACCGTCGATCAGCGACGTCGTGTAGCCGCCTTCACCGGGGAGCCAGGGCCGCCACATCCAGGCGAGGATGTGAGCGATGATCGCGACGATCGTGAACGCGATGAAGCTCGACATGAAGATGCGGTGGAACTCCTGCGCCTCCGGTTCGGAAAGACCCGAAAGCGAACTTCTCTCGACAGCCATGCTGCAGACCTCCAGTCAGGGCCGTTGGCCAATGCCGCGCCACCCGCGCGGCTGGGCTCGTCGTCGTGGACATCCACGACCGGCGACTTCGACCGGCGGAAGCCGGGCGAACCTTGGTGCGCAGCTACGCCATGAAAGCGAACGGGATCGTCGTGTTCGCGGCGGTTCTGGCTTCTTCGATGAGCGACCGGCGGGGCCCGCTTGTGGGGCGGCCGATGCGCAGGATGCTCTTGATCACGGCGACCCCGAGGAACACCGGAAACGTCATCGCGACGATCAACCGGTACTCCAGCTGCTCGCCCCGGCGATCGCGCGATGCGACCCCTGCGTATGTCCGTCCGTTCGCCATCGTGGTTTCCTCCGTCTTCGTCTTCGCCGGCGTCGGTCCCCGCGGGATGCGCGGGGGCGGGCGCCGTCGAACTCAGGTCGTCGCGCCGGCGAGCACCGCCTTGGCGCGATCGAGGCTGTCCGTGGTCACGTGGTCGTCGCCGGCCTTGCGGGCGTCGCGCTCGGCGGCGTCGCGCAGGCGCTTGGCGGCGGAAATCCTGACGAGCACCGGATGCTCGGCGAGCACGCGGTCGAGCATCGCCTGGGCCTCGTCGGTCCAGGGAAGCTCCGCCGTCCGCTTCGCCGGCGTCGGGTCGACGCGGTCGAGATCGGTGCCGAGCGGCAGGATGTGGAACAGCGCATCGAAGAGCGCGTTGCACACCTCCTGCACGAGGTAGGTGGCGCCGGCGTAGCCCATGAAGGGCGTGCCGGTGTGGCGGCGGATGATCGCCCCGGGGAAGGAGGCGGCAATGTAGACCGACCGCGCCCCGGTCTCCGCCAGGTACATGCGCTCGTTGTAGCTGCCGAAGACGACCAGCGGCGGCCGGCTCTGCAGCGCCTTGCGCACCGCCTCGTTGTCGGTCTTTGCGCCCGGGCGGCGGGCGGCCGAGAACGTGCAGGGCAGGCCCATCTCGCTCTCGAGGAAGTTGCGGATGCCGCGGGAGTAGGTCTCGCTGGCGACGATCGCGAAGCTCGCGGTGCCAAAGAAGTCCTGCGTCACCGACCGCCAGAGGTCCCACAGCGGCTTGATGGTGGTGTGCTTCTCGCGGGTGATGAACGGCTCGGGATCGAGGCCGGTGAGCTCGCCCAGCGTGCGCAGGAACTTCGTCGTCGAGTGCAGGCCGATCGGCGCCTGCAGGTAGGGCCGGCCGAGCGCCTCGCAGAGCATCCGCCCGTACTCGCGGTAGAGGCAGATGTTGACGTCGGCATCGATGAGGCGCGGCACCTCGGCCAAGTGGCTGCCGAGCGGGAACACCAGGTTCACCTCGCAGCCGATGCCCTCCACCAGGCGGCGAATCTCGGCGAGATCGGACGGCATGTTGAAGGTGCCGTAGGCGGGCCCGATCAGGTTGACGCGGGGCTTCTCGCCTTCCTTGCGGGGCTTGCGTTCGGGGATCTTCTTCGAGCCGTACTCCGCCCACAGCCACTTCATGGCGCGGTCGGCGCTCTGCCACTGGTCCTCGTCGATGGTACGCGGCAGGAAGCGCTGGATGCCGGTGCCTTCCGGGGTGACGCCGCCGCCGATCATCTCGGCGATCGAGCCGGTCACCACCACGGCCGGCAGATGCGGGTCGAGCGTGCGGTGGGCGCGCTTCATGGCACCCTCGGTGCCGTGCTGGCCGAGCTCTTCCTCGCCGAGGCCGGTGACGACGATCGGCAGCTCGTGCGGCGGCAGCGCGTCGGTGTAGTGCAGTACCGAGGTGACCGGCAGGTTCTCGCAGCCGACCGGGCCGTCGATGACCACCTGCAAGCCCTTCACCGCGGTGAAGACGTAGACGGCGCCCCAGTAGCCGCCGGCGCGATCGTGATCGAGGACGAGCATCAGATCGGCTCCTCGGTCTTGCGCGCCTTGGCGGCCTTCTCGAGACGCTTGCGGGTGACCTCGCGGAACTCCGGGCGGAGCTTCGGGGTGTTCTCCCAGATGCCGGCGGTGTCGCCCTGGCCGACCCCGTCGAAGAAGGCGGTCATCTCGTCGAAGCGCGCCTTGCCGGCGATCGCGGCATTGACGACCTGGGCGAGCGAGCCGGCGCCGTCGCGGCCCATCAGCGGCCGGGCGGAGATGAGGTTGGTGAAGTAGAGCGCCGGCCGGCCGGCCTGCTTGGCCTTCTGCACCACCGGCGTCGTGCCGATGGCGAGATCGGGCTCGAACTCCGCCATCGCGGCGAGGTCCTGCTCGAGCGAGGCGCGGTACTGGACGTGCACGCCGCGCGCTTCCAGCCAGGCGCGGTCGTCGTCGGAGAAGCGGGTGCGCGGGCAGGCGGTGCCGACATAGCGCACGTCGGCGCCGCTCTCGACCAGCAGCCGGGCGACGATCAGCTCCGAGCCCTCGTAGCCCGACAACGTGATGCGGCCCTTGATCGGGTTGGCGGAAAGCGCCGCCTCGATCGCCGGCAGCTCGCGGTTCTGCGCCTCGGCGATCTTGTCCGCGGAGACACCGCAGGCCTTGCCGATGGCGGCGAGCCAGGCGGCCGTGCCGTCGCGCCCGACCGGGGCGGAGCCGACGATCGGCCGGCCGGCCGCCTCGAACTCGCGGAAGGAGGCGGTGTAGAAGGGGTGGATCGCCGCCACCACGGCGCCGTCGAGGGCGGCGTAGAGCTCGCGCCATTCGCGCGTCGGCACCACCGGCCCGGTGGCGAGGCCGAGGGGGGCGATCATCCGGCCGATCGAGATCGGGTCGACCGGGAACATCTCGCCGACCAGCGTCACCGTCGGCTTTTCGGCACGGCCGCCGCGCGGCGCCTGCACCGGGCCCTGCTCGGCCTCGAGGCGGGCGTAGTTCAGCATCGCGCCGGCGAGCACGTCCTTCGCCTCGGCGTGGGTGGGCACGCCGAAGCCCGGCACGTCGATGCCGATGATGCGGACCCCGTTGATCTCCTTCGGCAGCAGTTGCAGCGGCACGCCGGAGGCGGTGGGGACGCAGAGATTGGTGATGACGATGGTGTCGTAGAGCGCCGGGTCGGCGAGCTTGAACACCGCCTCGCGGATGTCCTCGAACAGCTTGCCGGTGACGAGCGTCTCGGAATTGAACGGCACGTAGCCGACGGTGCGCTTCGCCCCGTAGAAGTGCGAGGTGAAGGTGAGGCCGTAGACGCAGCAGGCCGAGCCCGAGAGAACGGTGGCGGTGCGGCGCATCCGCAGACCGACGCGCAGCGAGCCGAAGGCCGGGCACATCGACTGCGGGCGGTCGTGTGGGCCGGCCGGATAGTCGGCGGCGTAGCGGGCGAGCGTCTCGCTCTTGCCGGCCGCCGCGGCCGCCTTCTTCAGCTCCGCTGCACCGGCGTGACAGCCGAGGCCGTCGCCGCCGCTGGCCGGAGCGGGCTCCGGAACAGCGTCGATGTCGGGTCCGGGATGGCGGAGGTCATCCATCAGGCGCGCCTCAAACCGTCTCGTAGACGACTTCGAGGGACGGCTTGGCGAAGTCGGCGCGTCCGCACATGTCTTCGAAGGAGGCCGGCTGGAGGACGACGCCGCGGCCGACTGCCTCGCCGGCGAACAGGCCAAGCAACTCGTCCTGGGAGAGCGGCTTCGGGCGCACCGGCGGGGCGGTGCCGACATTCAGCGAGAGCTGGTCGAACAGCGGCCCCCAGCGGTCGCCGGGACGGCCGACGATCTCGTAGTTGGCGCTCTTGCGGCGGATGTCGTCGTCGGCCGGGATGGCGGCGAGGATCGGGATGCCCACCGCTTCCGCGAAGGCGGCCGCCTCGCCGGTGCCGTCGTCCTTGTTGACGACCATGCCGGCGACGCCGACGTTGCCGCCGAGCTTGCGGAAGTACTCGACCGCCGAGCAGACGTTGTTGGCGACGTAGAGCGACTGCAGGTCGTTCGAGCCGACGACGATGACCTTCTGGCACATGTCGCGGGCGATCGGCAGGCCGAAGCCGCCGCACACCACGTCGCCGAGGAAGTCGAGCAGCACGTAGTCGAAGCCCCACTCGTGGAAGCCGAGCTTCTCGAGCAGTTCGAAGCCGTGGATGATGCCGCGGCCGCCGCAGCCGCGGCCGACCTCCGGTCCGCCGAGCTCCATGGCGAAGACGCCGTCGCGCTTGAAGCAGACGTCGCCGATCTTCACCTCGTCGCCGGCGAGCTTCTTCTTCGACGAGGTTTCGATGATCGTCGGGCAGGCGCGGCCGCCGAAGAGCAGCGAGGTGGTGTCGCTCTTCGGGTCGCAGCCGATCAGCAGCACTTTCTTGCCCTGCTGCGCCATGTTGTAAGAGAGGTTGGCGAGCGTGAAGCTCTTGCCGATGCCGCCCTTGCCGTAGATCGCGATGATCTGCGTGTCCTTGGTCGGCTCGGTGGTCACCACCGGCGCCGGCTCGATCGCCGCCTCGGCCCGCAGGCGCTTCGCCAGCGCCGACGAAGGGTCGATCGGAGCATCGATCGAGAACATCGCCGTCATGAGCAGCCCCTCCAGTCCAGAACCATCTTGAGACAACCGGGATCGGCGAACGCCGTCCGGTAGGCGTCGTCGCAGCGCGTCGCGCTCTCGCGATGCGTGACGAGGCCGTCGAGCGAGAGCCGGCCGCTATCGACCAGCGCCATCACGGCGGCGAGGTCGACGGGCTTCCATTCCGCGGCGATGCGCAGGCGCGCCTCGCGCATGAAGGCCGGCGGGAAGGCGAAGGTGAGTGGCGCCTCGTAGAAGCCGGCGAGCACGATCTCGCCGCCGCGGGAAAGCCGCGCGATCAGCGTGTCGAGCAGGCCAGCGTCGCCGCTGGCGTCGAGAATGGTGCGGTAGTCGCGGCGCGAATCCGTGGCCGGATCGACCACCGCGTAGCCCTCGGCGCCGCCGTGGCGGGCTGGGTTCTTCTCCCACACCGTCGGCGGCTCGCCGCCCATCGCCAGCACCAGGCGGGCGATCAAGCGGCCGAGGACACCGTGGCCGACGATGAGGTCGGGCAGGGCCGCGGCGACGGCGTGGTGACCGGTGGCGGCGAGCGCCAGCAGCACACCGCTGTCGCCGAGGCCGGCGTCGATGGCGGTGAGGCGGTCCGCCGGAACGACGACGCGGGCGGCGGCTCCGCCGAACAATCCGCGCACGTCGCCGAAGCACTTGGCGCCCGGCACGAAGACCGTGTCGCCTTCGGAAAGCGAGGCGCCCTTGTCGGCGGAGACGACGCGGCCGACCGATTCGTAGCCCGGCACCAGCGGGTAGCCGAGGCCCGGAAAGGGCGGCATGCGGCCGCTCCACAACAGGCGTTCGGTGCCGGTCGAGATGCCGCTGAAGGCGATGTCGACCACGACGTCGCCCTCGCCCGGCTCGTCCAACTGCAGCCGATCGAGCGCGAGGCGCTCGGGGGCATGCAGGACGACGGCGAGGGTGTGCATCGGGGTCTCCCAGGGTCCGCGGCGCGGCGTCAGTTTTGTTTGACGCTCTTGGGTGTAACTAAAACATGACGGCAAAAAATGTCAATCAAACCTGACGCCTTTTTGGTGTTAGTTCGCCCTGACAATCCCGGCGAGAAAGGGCCGCCGCGTCGGCACGGACTGGGTGCGCTCGAAGCCGGCGTCCGCCAGCATTCCCGCCAGCATCGCCGGCGTCCGCGCGCGGCCGCTGCCCATGGCGAGCAGGTAGAAACCGAAATAGGCGTCGCCGATCCGCTCGGCGCCGGGCGTGCCGGCCATCGGCTCGGCGATCAGGAGCGTCCCGCCGGGGGCGAGGGCGGCGCGGGCCGCGGCGAGCAGCGTGCGCACCGTCGCCTCGTCGTGATCATGAACGATGCGCACGAGGGTGATGAGGTCGGCGCCGGCGGGGAGCGGATCACGGCAGAAGTCGCCGCCGACGGCGTGCGCCCGGCCGGCGAGCGGGCCATGTGCGAATCGGGCCCGCGCGTGCTCGGCCACCGCCGGCAGGTCGAACAGCACGAGGTCGGCGGCCGGTGCCCGCGCCGCGACCGCGGTGAGGAAGGTGCCGTCGCCGCCGCCGACGTCGAGGATGCGGCGGTGGCGGGAGACGTCGTAGGCGTCGAGCACGTCCTCGGCGACGAGGGGCTGCGAGGCCGCCATCAGCCGCGTGTAGCCGGCGATGTCGGTGTCGGCGCTGGCGGCCGGCGCCTCAGTGCCGGCATAGGCCCAGTAGCGGCCGAGCCGCGTTTCCCGCGCCTCGCCGCGCAGGAGCGCCAGCGGGTCGGCGAGGTCGGCATAGAGCATCGCGTGGTGCTCGATCATCTCGGCGATGCCGGGGTTGCCGAGAAGGGCGGCGCCGAGCTCGCCGAGGCCGTAGCGGCCGCCACTTCGACGCGACGCGAGGCCGAGGCTCGCCGCAGCAGTGAGCAGCCGGTCGGCCGCCTCCACCGGCAGCGACAGGCGCCGCGCCAGCGCAGGCACCGTCGCGGGTCCCTCCGCCAGCACCTCGAACAGGCGCACGCGCACGCAGGCGAACAGGATCTGCGAGTAGACGAAGCCGGCGCAGAGGTCGAACAGCGCCGCCCCCTTGCGGCGGGCGATGCCGCGCGTCGGCGGGAAGGCGGAGGCGAAGCGCTGGAAGCGCGGGTCGGCGAGGAGGCGGTCTCGCCATGCGCAGACGCGATCGGCGAGACCCACCCGGGTCTGTCGCCACCACGTCTCCGCCACCGTCGCCATGTCGGCTTTCCCGCGGGTGCTGTCGGCCCTCAGGCCGCCCGCAGCACCACCTGCTTGGGCAGGAACTGCTTGACCTCGTGCAGGATCAGCGCGCGCAGCGGCGCCTGCCCCGGGCAGGCCGGAATGGTGCCGACGGCGTCGAGCACGAGGCCCGTCAGCCGCTCGACGGCGCCATCGAAGCCATAGCGGCGCACCGCGTTCGGGCGGCCGAGGGCGGCGTCGCGGCCGACCGGCTTGCCGATCGCCTCGGACGTTTCCGTTGCGTCGCGGATGTCGTCGGCGACCTGGAAGGCCTCGCCGATCATCTCACCGAGTGCCCGCCACGGCTCGTGCGGGGAGCCCGCGGCGGCGGCGCCGGCCATCGTCGCGCCGGCGAACAGCGCGCCGGTCTTGGCGCGGTGATAGTCGACGACGTCGACATAGGCCTCGCACTCCCAGGCCTGGCCGGCGCAGATCCCGCCGGGCGCGCCGACGGCGCGGGAGACGAGACGCACCAGCGGCACGAGGCGCTCAGGCCGCGTTTCGCCAGCGCGGGCGAGGGTCTCGAAGGCCGCGATGATCAGCGCGTCGCCGGTCAACAGCGCGAGGCTTTCGCCGTATTCGGCATGGACGGACGGCTTGCCGCGCCGCATGTCGGCGTCGTCGAAGCAGGGCATGTCGTCATGGACGAGCGAGGCGCAGTGCAGCAGCTCGATGGCGGCCGCCGCCGCGTCCGCGAGGTCCGGGGCATCGTCGCCGCAGGCCCAGGCGGTGGCGAGCGTCAGCCGCGGGCGGATGCGGGCGCCGCCGGGAAACACCGCGTAGCGGATCGCCTCGGCGAAGCGCGGCGGGCAGCCCGGCGCCTCCGCATGCGCCACCGCCTCGTCGAGCGCTCGTTCGACCCTGCCCTTGGCGTCCATGCGATCCTCCGACGATCCGAAGTGTAAGTTCTTGTTGTCGGCCTTATGTGTCAACTAGAATGGACGTCAACACCGTCGTATGTCAATTCCCCTGGACGGGCGGAAGCGGCGGGAAGGGAGCGTCGTTGGCTACCGATCGCGTCGTCGTCATCGGAGCCGGCATCGGCGGCCTCGTCGCCGCGCTGCTGCTGGCCGCGCAAGGCGCCGACGTCACCATCGTCGAGGCGGCGGAGCGGCCCGGCGGCAAGATGCGGGAGGTCGCCGTCGGCGGTCGGCCTGTCGATTCGGGCCCGACGGTGTTCACGCTGCGCCGCGTCTTCGACCGCATCTTCGACGCCGTCGGCGAGCGCCTCGACGCCCACCTCACGCTGCGCCCGGCCGACGTGCTCGCCCGCCACGCCTGGGCCGACGGCGGCCGCCTCGACCTGTTTTCCGACATCGAGCGCTCTGCCGACGCCATCGGCGCCTTCGCCGGTGCGGCCGAGGCGCGCGGCTACCGCGCCTTCGCCGCCCGCGCCTGCGCCGTCTTCCGCACCCTCGAGCATCCCTTCATCGAGGTGCCGCGGCCGAGCCCTGTCGGGTTGACGCGCGCCGTCGGCATCGGCCGCATCGGCGAGCTGATGCGGATCACGCCGTTCAAGACGCTGTGGGACGCGCTGGGCGAGCACTTCGCCGATCCGCGGCTGCGCCAGCTGTTCGGCCGCTACGCCACCTACTGCGGCTCCTCGCCCTTCGCCGCCCCGGCGACCCTGATGCTCGTCGCCCACGTCGAGCAGGAGGGCGTCTGGCTGATCGACGGCGGCATGCACCGCCTCGCCGCCACCCTCGCCGGCCTCGCCGAGGCCCGCGGCGCGCGCATCCTCTACGGCAGCGCGGTCACCCGCATCGTCGTCACCGACGGCCGCGCCAGCGCCGTGCGGCTGGCGAACGGCGAGGTGCTGCCGGCCGAGGTCGTCGTATGCAACGCCGACGTCGCCGCACTCGCCGACGGCCGCTTCGGCACCGCCACGGCGAAGGCGGTGCCGCCGACGGCGCCACGCGAACGCTCGCTGTCGGCGGTCACCTGGTCGCTCGCGGCCCCGACCGACGGCTTCCCGCTCGCCCGCCACACGGTGTTCTTCTCGGACGACTACGCCGCCGAGTTCGCCGACATCCTCAGCCACCGCCGGCTGCCGACGGCACCCACCGTCTATGTCTGCGCCCAGGACCGCGACGACGCCGGCGGCCCTGCCAACCCCGGCGAGGCCGAGCGCCTGCTCGTGCTCGTCAACGCGCCCGCGGCCGGCGACGGCCCGCCCCTCGACCCCTCGGAGATCGCCCGATGCGCCGACCGGACCTTCGCGTTTCTCGCTCGTTGTGGGCTGACGGTCCACCGCGACCCGGCGCGGACGGTGACGACGACGCCGACGGACTTCGAGGCGATGTTCCCAGCGACGGGGGGCGCCCTCTACGGCCGCGCCTCGCACGGCTGCATGGCGTCGTTCCGCCGGCCGGGACCGGCGACCCGGCTGCCGGGCCTGTTCGTGGCGGGGGGCAGCACCCATCCGGGCCCGGGCGTGCCGATGGCGGCGATCTCCGGCCGGCTCGCGGCGGAGGCGGTGCTCGCGGCCCTGGCTTCGCCGAGCCCGTCGCGCCGGGCGGCTATGTCTGGTGGTATCTCGACGGCCTGAGCGACGACGGCCGCCACGGCCTCACCATCATCGCGCTCGTCGGCAGCGTCTTCTCGCCCTACTACGCGCTCCGCCGCCGCGGCGGCCGTCCCGCCGACCCGCTCGATCACGCGGCGATGAACGTCGCCCTCTACGGCGACGCCGGCAAGCGCTGGGCGATGACCGAGCGCGGCCGCGCCGGCCTCGTCCGCACCGCCGACGCGCTCACGATCGGGCCGAGCCGGGCGATGTGGGAGGGTGACGCGCTGGTGCTCGCCATCGACGAGGTGACGGTGCCGATCCCCTCGCGCCTGAAGGGCCGCGTCCGCTTCCACCCGGCGGTGTTGACCGGCTCCTCCTTCGCCCTCGACGCGGCCGGCGACCACCACTGGTTCCCGGTCGCCCCGTTCGGCCGCCTCGAGGTGGAGTTCGAGCGGCCGGGGCTTCGGTGGTCGGGGGCGGGCTATCTCGATTCGAACCGCGGCGAAGCACCGCTTTCCCGCGATTTCGCCCGCTGGGACTGGTCGCGCGCCGCCACCCGCGACGGCGCGGCGGTGCTCTACGACGTCGAGCGCCGCGACGGCACCGACCTCGCCCTGGCCCTCGCCATCGGCCGCGACGGCGCCGTCTCGCAGTTCGAGCCGCCGCCGCGGGTGAAGCTGTCCTCGACCGGTTGGCGGATCGCGCGCGGCACCCGAACCGAGACCGGCGCGCCGGCGAGCGTTGCCGCGACGCTGGAGGACACGCCGTTCTACGCCCGCTCGCTGGTGTCGCACCGGCTCAAAGGCGAGGACGTGCGCTCGGTGCACGAGAGCCTGTCGCTCGACCGCTTCGCGAGCCCGGTCGTGCAGATGATGCTGCCGTTCAAGATGCCGCGTCGAAACCGCTGAGGCGGCTCAGGCGCCGTCGCCCGTCGGACCCGGCGCGGCCGCAGCGGACGCGCCGCCCGCCGCCTTCTCCCGCGCCTTGCGCTCGCGCTTCAGGCGGTTCAGCCCTCGGATCTCGTGGACGCCCCAGCCGATGGCGAGGCCGAGCACAAGCAGGATCTCGAGGAAGATGATCCAGCCGGAGGTCATCGCGCGGGGCCGTCAGCGGTCGGCGGAGGCCGGCACGCCGGCCCCGAGCGCGCCGGCTCCTAGGCCGCCCGCCACGAGCCCGCCCGCTCCGAGCGAGCCGCCTCCGAGCGCCCCCTGACCCTGTCGTTCCAGCCGCTCGAACAGGTCGAGGACGAAGTCGACGCGTCGCGGGGCGGCCGTTGCAGGTCGCGTCGGCGTGGGCTGCGCCGCCGCCTCGACCACGTACAGGGCGGCGGCGAGCGGCGGCGAAGTGTCCGGCCGGTGCAGCGAGGCGAGCGCCCCGGCGGCCTGGGCGGCGAGCGCCAGCTTGCGACGCTTCGAGACGACGGCGCGGCGGCTGACCGAATCGCAGCCGGCGCGGACGACCTCGCGGCCGATCTCCGCATAAATCAGGCGGGCGGCGCGGATCGCCGGCCGGCAGTCGCGCGGCAGGGCCGCGACGCCGGCGTCGGCCCGTGCGTAGAGGGTATCGGCGGCGGCGACGAGCCGCGAGACGACGGTCGCCAGCGCCGCTGAGTGGCGGGGCGCGGCGAGGAAGCGGTCGGCGTCGAGGCCGGCCTCGGCGAGCCAGGCGAGCGGCAGGTAGAGGCGGCCGGTGCGGGCGTCCTCGCCGACGTCGCGGGCGATGTTGGTGAGTTGCATGGCGACGCCGAGGTCGGTGGCGCGGGCGAGGGCACTAGCGTCGCGCACCCCCATCAGCACTGCCATCATCGCGCCGACCGAGCCGGCGACGCGCACCGCATAGGCCTCGAGGTCGGCGAGCGTCTCGTAGCGCCGCCCCGCCTCGTCCCAGGCGAAGCCGTCGAGCAGCGCCTCAGGCAGCGCCTTGGGAAGGGCGAAGTGTTCGACGGTGGCGGCGAAGGCACGGTCGACCGGATGGTGAAGCGGCCGGCCGGCATAGGCGCGGTCGAGCCGCTCGGTCAGGCGGGCGAGCGCGAGCGGCCCGCCCTCGCGGTCGACGACGTCGTCGGCCACCCGGCAGAAGGCGTAGAGCGCGGTGGCCGGCGCCCGCACCCGCGTCGGCAAGAGCAGCGAGGCGGCGAAGAACGACTTCGAGCCGTCGGCCAGCAGCCGCCGGCAGGCGGCGAGATCGGCCGGCGAAATCCCGCTCGAAGCGGCCGCAGCGCGCGCGGGCGCGCCCGGAAAGGCGGCGGCCCGCACGGGCGGCCGTGTCGGCACGTCAGCGGGCGAAGGCGGCGGCATGCGGCACGACCCTGTCGAGGACCTTGGCGGAGGACAGCACGCCCGGAACGCCGGCGCCCGGATGGGTGCCGGCGCCGACGAGATAGAGGCCGTCGATATCCTCGGAGACGTTGTGGGGACGGAACCAGGCGCTCTGGGTCAGCACCGGCTCGAGCCCGAAGGCGGCCCCCTGCCAGGCGTTCAGCCGGTCGCGGAAGTCGAGCGGCGTCATCAGCCGCGAGGTGACGACGTGGCGGCCGAGGCCGGGCAGCACGGTCTCCTCGAGACGCCGCTGGATCGCCGCCCGGTAGGGCTCCGCCGCCGCCGTCCAGTCGGTCGTTCCGCCAAGGTTCGGCACCGGCGACAGCACGTAGAAGGCCTCGCAGCCCGCCGGCGCCAGCGCCGGGTCGGTGGCGGTCGGCCGGTGCAGATAGAGGCTGAAGTCGTCGGCCAACACCTTGCGGTCGAAGATGTCGGTGAGCAGGCCCTTGTAGCGCGGGCCCAGCAGGATGGTGTGGTGGGGCACGTCCGGGTAGGGCCGGTCGGTGCCGAAATACCAGACGAACAGGCTCATCGACTGGCGGGCGCGGGCGAGCTTGGCATCGCTCCAGCGCTTGCGCGCGGCGGCCGGCAACAGCTTGCCGTAAGTCCACGCCGCGTCGGCGTTAGAAACGACGATGTCGGCGGCGATCGCCTCGCCCGAAGCGAGCCGCACGCCGGAAGCGCGGCTGCCGGCGAGCGTGATCTCGGCCACGTCGGCGTGGCAGGCGAGCCGTCCGCCCTGCCCCTCGATCAGGGAGACGAGGCCGTCGACCAGCCGTCCGGTGCCGCCGATCGGGAAATGCACGCCCCACTTGCGCTCGAGGTAGGCGATCAGCGCGTAGATGGCGGTCGCCCGGAACGGGTTGCCGCCGATGAACAGCGGATGGAACGACAGCGCGATGCGCAGCCGCTCGTCCTTCACGTACCGCGAGACAAGGCCGTGCACGGACCGCCAGGCGGAGTGGCGGATCAGCGCCGGCGCAATTCGCGCCATGTCGGTCCAGGAGCCGAACGGCACGTCGCCGAGTTCCTCGAAGCCGAGCCGGCAAAGCTGTTCGCTCGCCTGCAGGAAGCGCTCGTAGCCGGCGACGTCGCCCGGCGACAGCCGCGCCACCGCCCGCCGCATCGCCTCTGGATGGGCGGACACGTCGAGATCGGTGCCGTCGGCAAACGTCAGCCGGTAGAACGGCGAGAGCGAGCGGAGGTCGACGTCGTCGGAGAAGCGCCGGCCGGCGAGCGCCCAGAGTTCCTCGAAGAGCTGCGGGGCGGTGACGATGGTCGGTCCGGCGTCGAAGGTGAAGCCGTCCTGCCGGAACACGCAGGCGCGCCCGCCCGGCTGTTCGAGCCGCTCCAGCACGGTAACCCGGTATCCGCGCGCGCCAAGGCGGACGGCGGCGGCGAGGCCGCCGAAGCCGGCGCCGATGACGACGGCGTGCGGCCGCCGGTCGCCCGCTCGCGGCGCCCACGGCGGGACGTCGGCGGCGTGTTCCCCGCCCGGCCTATCGATCTCGACCCTGCGCGGCGCCGCCGGCACGGTCAGGCGCCTCCCGCCGGCGCAAGTCCAGCCGGAGGGAGTCCCATCGGGGGGAGTCCCGCCGCCCGCTCGATGATCTCGGCGATGAGCTCGGGCTTCTCCTCGTGGGCGAGGTGGCCGAAGCCGCGCAGCATCACCACCTCGGCCGTCGGCAGCCGCCGGCGGACGTCGTAGGCGACCTCGGCGCGCACCATGCGGTCGGTGCCGCCGGCGACGAGCACCAGCGGCACGGCGAGCCGCGGCAGGTCGGCCTCGAGGCTCCTGAGGTCCCAGTTCGCCATCATGCCGAGCGCGCCGGCGACGTGGCCGCGGGTGCGGGCGAGGCGGGCATAGATCGCCGCTCCTTCCGGGTCGATGCGCGAGCCGGTCTGGTCGAGCAGGCGCTCGATCACCGCCGGGTTGCTAGCTCGCCAGGCGAACAGCTGCGGCACCACCGGATTGAGCGCCATCAGCTTGGCGATCGGCGAGAACATCTGGCCGGCGAAGCCGCCGAGCGGCAGGAGCGCCCCGGCGAGGCTGACGATCGCCTTCGGCGCGATGCGGCCATCGAGGGCCATGCGCACCAGCACCGCGGCACCGGCAGAGTGGCCGACGGCGATCTCCGGCTCGACGCCGAGTTCCCCGATCAGCGCGCCGACCGCGGCGGCCATCGCCGGCAGCGACAGCCGGTCGAGCGGCGGCATCTCCGTGAAGGCGTGGCCCGGAAGGTCGGGGGCCACCACGGTGAAGCGCTCGGCGAGCCGCGGCAGCAGTGCCCGCCAGGAGTGCGTCGAGGAACCGGTGCCGTGCAGCAGCAGCAGCGGCGGGCCTTCACCGGCGACCTGGAAGTGGAAGCGCACCCCACCGGCGCTGATGAAGCGGCTCGCCTCGCGGTTCGGCCAGTCACGCCCGTCGCGCTCGAAGACGAGGCCGCCCATGGTGTCGCGCCTCCGCGTCGGCGGCGCCGGCCGCTCCTCGGCGAGCCGATCCGCCACCGGCCGCGCCGCGGGCGCGCTCCCCGGTGCCATCGTCACGCCCGGAGCGCCGCCACGCGGCCGTCGGCGCCCAGCGCCGCCTGCACCGTCGCGACGATGCCGCGCGCATCGAGGCCGGCGCGGGCGATCTGCACGGCCGGCGCGTCGTGGTCGAGGAAGACGTCCGGCATCACCATCGTGCGAACCTTGAGACCCTTGTCCAGGGCACCGCGGGTGGCGAGCGCCTGCAGCACCGCGGCGCCGAAGCCGCCGCTGGAGCCCTCCTCCACCGTGACCAGCACGGCGTGCTCGCGCGCGAGGCGCAGCACCAGCGCCTCGTCGAGCGGCTTCAGGAAGCGCGCGTCGGCGACGGTGCAGGAGAGGCCGCGGGCGGCGAGCTCGTCGGCCGCCGCGAGGCAGTCGGCGAGCCGCGTGCCGATCGACAGCAGCGCCACCGTGGTGCCCTCGCGGACGACGCGGCCGCGGCCGATCGGCAGCGGCACGCCGACCTCGGGCAGGTCCACGCCGACCCCCTCCCCGCGCGGATAGCGGAAGGCGATGGGGCCGTCTTCGTGGGCGGCCGCCGTCGCTACCATATGGACGAGCTCGGCCTCGTCGGCCGGCGCCATGATGGTGAAGCCCGGCAGGCAGCCGAGAAAAGCGAGGTCGAAGGCGCCGGCGTGGGTGGCACCGTCGGGGCCGACGAGGCCGCCGCGGTCGAGGGCGAAGCGGACGGGAAGGTGCTGGATCGCCACGTCGTGGACGATCTGGTCGTAGGCGCGCTGCAGGAAGGTCGAGTAGATGGCGACGAACGGCTTGTAGCCCTCGGTCGCCAGCCCGGCCGCGAAGGTGACGGCGTGCTGCTCGGCGATGCCGACGTCGAAGCAGCGCGTCGGGTGCGCCTTGGCGAACAGGTCGAGGCCGGTGCCGGTCGGCATCGCCGCCGTCACCGCCACCACCTTGTCGTCGGCATTCGCCGCCCGGATCAGGCTGTCGGCGAAGACGCGCGTGTAGGCGGGGGCGTTCGGCTTCGCCTTCGACTGGGTACCGGTGACGACGTCGAACTTGACGACGCCGTGGTACTTGTCGGCCGAGGCCTCGGCCGGGGCGTAGCCCTTGCCCTTCTTCGTCACGACGTGGACGAGGATCGGGCCGTCGTGGGCGTCGCGGACGTTCTTCAGCACCGGCACGAGCTGGTCGAGGTCGTGGCCGTCGACCGGGCCGACATAGTAGAAGCCGAGCTGCTCGAACAGCGTGCCGCCGGTCAGGAAGGTTCGCGTCTGGGCGATCGCCCGGGTGATGGTGCGGTCGATCGGGCCCGGCAGCCGCGACGTCAGCTGGCGGCCGACGTCGCGCAGCGTCAGGTAGGCGCGGCCGGAGATCAGCTTGGCGAGGTAGTGCGACAGCGCGCCGACGGGCGGGGCGATCGACATGTCGTTGTCGTTGAGGACGACGATCAGGCGCGCGCCCATGGCGCCGGCGTTGTTCATCGCCTCGTAGGCCATGCCCGCCGACATCGCCCCGTCGCCGATGACGCAGACGACGTGACCGTCGCGGCCGTCGAGGTCGCGCGCCACCGCCATGCCGAGGCCGGCGGAGATCGAGGTCGAGGAATGCCCGGCGCCGAAGGGGTCGTACTCGCTCTCGGAACGCTTGGTGAAGCCGGAAAGCCCGCCGCCCTGGCGGAGTGTGCGGATGCGATCGCGGCGGCCGGTGAGGATCTTGTGGGGATAGGCCTGGTGGCCGACGTCCCAGATCAGCTTGTCGGTGGGCGTGTCGAAGACGTAGTGCAGCGCCACGCTGAGTTCGACGACCCCGAGCCCCGCGCCGAGATGGCCACCGGTGACGGACACCGATTGTATGGTTTCGGCGCGGAGCTCGGCCGCGAGAGCCGACAGGCGATCTTCCGGGAGCTGGCGAAGATCGGCCGGACCGCGGATGCGGTCGAGCAGCGGTGTGGCGGACTGAGAGGACACGGGCGGCCTTCCCCCTGCTCGTTCGATCGATGTGTGATGATAGCTTTACATTTAATCATGTAAAGCAAAACTAACACTTCTGAGGGGATTGCCCGGGCGACTAGCGACCGGCAGCGGCGGCACTGCGAACGGCGCGGGCGAGCGTCTCGGGATGCCCGTTCGGCAGCGGCAGATAGGTCGCGCGCATCGCCTCGGCCAGCGCCCGGGCGCGGGCGTCCGGCCGCGGCGAGGTGTCGACGAGCAGCGCCGGCAGTCCGCCCGCCCGCACGGCGCGCGCGCTTGTCTCGGCGTCCTCGCGGGCGTGCAGCCGACCCGCTGCGCCGTCGCGGCCGATGTTGGCGCCGCCGTCGGTGAGGAGCACCAGCACCGCCGTGTCGCCGCGCCGGCGCACCTGGTCGGCGAGCACCACGGCGGCGTCGATGCCGGCGGCGAGCGGCGTGCCGCCACCGCCGGGCAGTCCGGCGAGGCTGCGCTTGGCGCGCGTCAGCGAACCGGTCGGCGGCAGCAACAGCTCCGCCACGGCGCCGCGGAAGGCGATCAGGGCGACGCGGTCGCGGCGGACATAGCAGTCGGCGAGCAGCAGTTCCGCCGCCCCCTTCGCCTCGCCGAGCCGGTTCAGCGCCGACGAGCCGGAGGCGTCAACGACGAAGATCGTCGTCGTGCCGGTGCGCTGTTCGTGCCGGACGGCGCGGAAGTCGTCGCGCCGGACGATCAGGCGGGGGACCCCCGACTCCGCCTCAACAGCCGTCTGCGCAGCGATCCCCGCGGCGCGCGTCGATATGGGCGCGGACGGCGACGGCACCGGAGGCATCGCCGCCGCTCCAGCATCGGGCCTTCCGGCTGCGATGGCCTCGGCCCGCCGCAGCCGCTGCCACGGGGCGGCGGCGCGGATCGTCTCGTAGGCGGAAATGCGGTCGCCCGAGCGCGGGTCGGCGCGGCGCACGCCGACCGGGCGGCCACGGCGCCCGCCCTTGGCGGCGGCGCCGGAGCGCCCCTCGCTGCGGCTGCGCCGCGGCGGACCGGCGGCAAGCGACAGGCCGGCCAGCAGATCCGGCGGCAGCGCGGCGCGGACGGCCTCGATGACGACGTCGGCGAGCGCCCGATCGGCGGCGGCCTCGTCGGTGTCGTCCGGCGGTGGCGGCGCGGCGGCCTCGGCATCGGTCTCGGACGGCTGATCCTCCGTCTCCGGTTCCGGCGGCGGCTCGGCGGACTCCGGCGGCGCCGCATCCGGCGGGGCGGGAAACACGAGGGCGCGCGGCACCAGCACCAGGCGGGCGGCGAGCGTCACGTCCTCCTCGGCCACCGCATCGCGGCCGGCGAGCGCGGCGGCCGCCTTCGCCACCGTCAGCGCGTGCAGCGGCGCCCGCAGCGAGGTGATGCCGAACGCCGCGGCGACGGTGCAGAGCGCCGTCACCGCCTCGTCGTCGACGCGCACGGCGGCGAGCTGCGTCCTTGCGGCGCCGACCGCCGTGGCGAGACCCGCTGGCGTCACCGCCGTCGTCGCCGGGACACTGGCGAGGTCGACGGTGAGGCCGAGCCGCTCGGCGAGTGCCGACGGCACCCGCTCGTCCGCCTCGATGCCCTCGTCGAGGGCAACGACGCCGAAGCCGGCGCGGCGATCACGTGCGCTCCCGCCGAATCCATCGACGAACTCCCCGGGGGGCTGGGCGATGAATCCTCCGCCCCCCTCCCCGTCGAAGGCGGCGGCGATGCGGGCGGCGGCGGCGCCCGACAGGCGCTCGGCCATCGCGAGCACCAGCACGCCGCCGGCGGCGGCCGATAGCACGCCCTCGGCCGCGACAGGTCGACCCGAGGCGAGGGTCGCGGCGAGGTCGATGCCGCCGTCGAGGCGCGCAGCGTCGACGTCGGCCGACAGCCGGCGGACCGGGATGCCAGGAGGCAGCAGCGAGGTGACGAGGGCGAGGAAGCGCTCGCGCACCGGCCCAGCGGCGGCCCGCACGTGCAGGCCACCCGGGCCCGCACCGGCGGGGTCGAGGGCGAACAGCGCGGCCGCCCGCACGGCGTCGGACCAAACGGACGGCGACGTCGCGGCCGTGGCACCGGAAGTGGTAGTTGCCGGAGCACCCGCCGCGCCGCCGGCGCCGCTCATCCGGCGAGCTCGGCGAGCGCCCGTTCAATCCGGGTCGTCGAGCCGACCTCGTCGAGCGGGTTGCGGCGGAGGCGATGGCGCAGCGCCGAGGGAGCGACCGCGCGAAGGTGAGCGAGGCCGACCGGGGCGTCGCCGTCCAGCGCCGCGAGCGCGCGAGCGGCGCGGACGAGCGTCAGTTCCCCGCGCAGCCCGTCGGTGCCGAGCGACACGCAGAGCCGCGCCGCAGCCTCCAGCACCGCGTCGGCCACCGTGATCGAGCCGAGCCGCGCGCGGGCGGCGACCAGGCGCCGGCGGACGCGGGCGTCCTCGCTCTTCCACGTGGCTGCGAAGCCGGTGCGGTCGCGCTCGTAGGCGTCGCGCCGCTTCACCACCTCGACGCGGGTCGGGATGTCGGTCGGCGTCTTCACCTCCACCGACAGGCCGAAGCGGTCGAGGAGTTGCGGGCGAAGCTCGCCCTCCTCCGGATTGCCGCTGCCGATCAGCACGAAGCGGGCGGGATGGCGGACGCTGAGGCCCTCGCGCTCGACGACGTTCTCGCCGGAGGCGGCGACATCGAGCAGCAGGTCGACGAGGTGGTCCTCGAGCAGGTTGACCTCGTCGATATAGAGGAAGCCGCCGTTGGCGCGGGCGAGCAGGCCGGGCTCGAAGGCCTTCTCGCCGCGGGTCAGCGCCCGCTCGAGATCGAGGGCGCCGACGACGCGGTCCTCGCTGGCGCCGAGCGGCAGGTCGACCACCGGGATCTGCGCGTCGTGCGTGTGCACGCCGGCGCCGCCGACCACCGCCGCGCAGGCGTCGCAATGGCGGGCCGCCGGCGACGGGTCGCAGCCATAGGGGCAGCCGCTGACGACGCGCCGCGACGGCAGCAGCGCGGCCAGCCCGCGCACCGCCGTCGACTTGCCGGTGCCGCGGTCGCCAAAGACCAGCACGCCGCCGAGCGAGTGGTCGATGGCGGCGATCAGGATCGCCCGCTTCATCTCCTCCTGGCCGACGATGGCGGAGAACGGGAACGGTGGCGGCGCCGCGTGCACCCGCGGCGCCGCCTCGGCCCCCGCCTCCGACTGCTGCTTCGCCACGCGCCGCTCTGTCGAGGATTTTCCCGCGGAAGGGTTACGTGGCGGAGCATTGCGAGCGGCCTTGCGGGCATGCACCGGCTGGGGCGCACTTCCCGCCCCGCTGCCGCCCGCATCATCGAGGCGCTTCATGGTCGTCTCGCCTCCTCTGGCACTCATGGTCACGCCGCCCAAGATGCCGCCGCCGCCTCAGGCCGCCGGCGCATGCGCTTCGACGAGCCGGTCGGGCAGGCGGAAGCGCACCGTCTCCTCGATGCCGTCGAGCGTCTCCACCACCACCGGGCGCAGCGCCGACAGCGCCCGGATGGTGTCGGTGACGAGCCGCTCCGGCGCCGAGGCGCCGGCCGTCAGCCCGACGGACTCGACCCCGGCGAGCCACGCCGGGTCCAACTGATCCGGCCCGTCGATCAGCCGCGCCGGCACGCCGGCCTGCTCGGCGATCTCGCGCAGGCGGTTCGAATTCGACGAGTTCGGCGAGCCGACCACGAGCACGAGGTCGACCTCCGCGGCGAGCGCCGTGACCGCCTGCTGGCGGTTCTGCGTCGCGTAGCAGATGTCGCGCACGTCCGGCCCGACGATCGCCGGGAAGCGCTGCTTCAGCGCCCCGATGACCTCCCGCGTGTCGGTGACGCTGAGCGTCGTCTGCGTGATGTAGGCGACCTTGGCGGGATCGCGCACCGACAGCGCCTCCACCTCGGCGGCAGTGCCCACCACCTGCAGCGGACCGTTCACCTGGCCGCGCGTGCCGGTGACCTCCGGGTGCTCGCGGTGGCCGATGAGCACGACATCGTAGCCGCGGTCGGCGTAGCGCTGGCCCTCGTGGTGGACCTTGCGCACCAGCGGACAGGTGGCGTCGATGACGTCGAGGCCGCGCCGCGACGCCTCCCACTCCACCGCCCGCGGCACGCCGTGGGCGCTGAACACGACGATCGCCCCCTCCGGCACCTCGTCGAGCTCGTCGACGAAGATCGCGCCGCGCCCGGCGAGCTCGTTCACCACGTGGGTGTTGTGGACGATCTCGTGGCGCACGTAGACCGGCGCGCCATGGATCGCCAGCGCCCGCTCGACGATGTCGACGGCGCGCACGACACCCGCGCAGAAGCCGCGCGGCTTGGCGAGGATCACCCTGAGCGGCGCGGCCATCGCGCGTCCTCCGTTCGTCCGCCCGCTCACGCCGCCCGCTTCAGCCCGGCGACCTTCCAGATCGACGAGAGCGCGTCGATCAGGTGGTCGATGTCGGCATCCGAGTGCAGCGGCGAGGGGGTGATGCGCAGCCGCTCGGTGCCGCGCGGCACGGTCGGGTAGTTGATCGGCTGCACGTAGACGCCGTGCAGGTCGAGGAGCTCGTCGCTGATCGCCTTGCACACCACCGGGTCGCCGACGATCACCGGCACGATGTGGCTGGGGTTTTCCAGGTGCGGGATGCCGGCGGCGTCGAGCAGGCGGCGAACGCGGGCGACGCGGTCGCGGTGGCGGATGCGCTCGACCGGGCTCGTCTTCAGATGGCGCAGGCTCGCGAGCGCCCCGGCGGCGACGGCCGGCGGCAGCGAGGTGGTGAAGATGAAGCCGGAGGCGAACGAGCGCACGAAGTCGCAGAGGGCCGTGGAGGCAGCGATGTAGCCGCCGACGACCCCGTAGGCCTTGGCGAGCGTGCCCTCGATGACGGTGAGGCGGTGGGCGACGCCGTCGCGCTCGGAGATGCCGCCGCCGCGGCCGCCATACATGCCGACGGCGTGCACCTCGTCGAGATAGGTCATGGCGCCGTGCGCGTCGGCGACGTCGCAGATCTCGCCGATCGGCGCGACGTCACCGTCCATCGAGTAGACGGATTCAAAAGCGACGAGCTTCGGCGTCTCGGGCGGCAGCTCGGCGAGCTGGCGGTCGAGGTCGGCCGGGTCGTTGTGGCGGAAGACGCGCTTCTCGGCGCGGCTGTGGCGGATGCCGTCGATCATCGAGGCGTGGTTGCCGGCATCCGACAGCACGACGCAGCCGGGGATCTTGGTGGCGAGCGTCGCGAGACTCGCCCAGTTCGACACGAAGCCGGAGGTGAACAGCAGCGCCGATTCCTTGCGGTGCAGGTCGGCGAGCTCCTGCTCGAGCAGCACGTGGTAGTGGTTGGTACCGGAAATGTTGCGGGTGCCGCCGGCGCCGGCGCCGCAGCGGTCGAGCGCCTCGTGCATGGCGGCGAGCACGGCCGGGTGCTGTCCCATGCCGAGATAGTCGTTCGAGCACCAGACGGTGACTTCGCGCGGGCCGTTCGGGGTGTGGTGGATGGCACGGGGAAACTCCCCGACGCGGCGCTCCAGGTCGGCGAAGACGCGGTAGCGCCCTTCGCGATGCAATCCGGCAAGCTCTCCCTGGAAGAACGCCTCGTAATCCATCGGCCCTGACCTCCCCTCGGCGTTGTTCTTGATGCCGGCACCGTTGTCGGCGGCGCGGTCGTTGTTCATGCTCGGCATCGGGCAGCCGCCCGCCTGGATGTGCTCGCTCTTCATGTTGCAGGCCTCACCCCGATGCGCGCGGGCGCGCGTTCCACTCCAGGCGCCCGCCGGGGCTCGCCCTCGGGCGGCTCGGCATGGGCGCTTCGCGATTTCAGACCCCAGCGCCAGAGCTCCATCGCCGGGATCGGCAGCACCAGGAACCAGTGTTCCAGCAGCGCCAGCCCGACGAGGGCCGCGAGCAGCGTCGCGGAGGTGATGGCGAATGGGTCGTGCGCGGCGATCGCCTCGCCGGCCAGCACGACGAACAGCACCGTCGTCGCCGTCACGGAGACGGGAAACAACAGGTTCATCGGCCGGCGGCGGAAGAAGCTCGCGATGTACTTCAGATGATCCGGCAGGAACTCCTCCGAGAGGTTCGGCACCCCCAGGAAGACGTTGAGCTTGGTCGACAGCCGCATCACCCAGAGGATCAGGAAGGTCCACAGCCCGACCCGGTTGTCGCCGCCGGCGGTGGCGGCGAGGATGGCGAGCGCCGAGGCGGCGATGGCGAGCTCGTGCCAGAGGATCGAGCCGGTCGCCGCCATGAAGTGCCGCCATCCGGCGAGGCCGGGCGGGCAGGCGCGGCGGTTCGGGCCGGTGATGGCGCCGGTGAGGAAGGCGAGCTCGTTCCAGCCCCACACCATCAGCCCGCAGACGAAGGCGAGGCCGGCGCCGGCGATCGTCGTCTCGTCGCGCGACGCGGCGAGGGCGGCGAGCGCGGCGGCGAGCAGCACCGTGGCGGCGCCGAGGCTCCAGCGGAAGGTGCGCCGCGGCAGACCGTCGAGATAGAGGACGAGCCCCGTCGACGCCCACCAGAGGGCGACGACGAAGCCGACCGCCAACGCTGCGACTGCCACCGGCGCAAGGTCCACGGGCCTCGTCTCCTCGTTGTCGCGCCTACCAGGCCGGCGCGAGCCGCACCTTGGCGGGGATGTCGTTCTTGCGGACGGGCAACAGGTAGAGCTTGACCAGCGTGCCGGCCGCGCTCGCGCCGAGGCCGAAGCGCTTCAGCGCACCGCCGATGCCGCCCTGCTTCTTCGCGGCCTCCGTCGCCTCGGCGATCCTGAAGAGCCGGTCGAGGCCCGCCCAGAACGCCGGGTTGTCGAGGTCGAGCGTGATCGGAAAGACCTGCTTGGTGATCTCCGACGTCAGCCGCAGCACCCGCTGGTCGTAGTCGGTCGGGTCGATGCCGAGGCCCTGGTGGAAGGCCGGCCGCATGTGGTCGCGGACGTACATCGTCGCGAACACCGCGAGCAGGAAGAAGCGGATCCACAGCTTGTTGCCGCCGGACAAAAGCTTCGGGTCGGCGCGCATGATCAGCGCAAAGGCCTCGCCGTGGCGGAACTCGTCGTTGCACCACTTCTCGAACCACTTGAAGATCGGATGGAAGCGATGCTCCGGGTGGCGCTCCAGGTGGCGGAAGATGGTGATGTAGCGGGCGTAGCCGATCTTCTCCGACAGATACGTCGCGTAGAAGATGAACTTCGGCTTGAAGTAGGTGTATTTCTTCGCCCGGGCGAGGAAGCCGAGGTCGACGCCGATCCCCATCTCCTTCAGCGTCTCGTTGATGAAGCCCGCATGGCGGGATTCGTCGCGCGCCATGAAGGTGAAGAGCTCGCGGATTTCCGGGCTCTTGATGCGCTTCTTGATCTCCGCATAGAGCACGCAGCCGGAGAACTCGGCGGTGAGCGAACTCACCAGGAAGTCGACGAACTCCCGGCGCAGCTCCGGCGGCAGGTCGTCGAGGCTGAAGCCGTCGAAGTCCTCGTTGCGGACGAAGTGGCCCCTGTTGAGGTCGGCGCGCATCTCGCCCATCACCTCGTCCCACTCGTTGCGCACCGCATCGATCTCGAGCCGGTCCATGGCATCGAAATCGGTGGTGTAGAAGCGCGGGCTCAGCAGCGTGTCGGTCTGGGCGTCGCGCGTCGTCGTGTTGGCCTGGGCGCCCCCTTCCATCGGGATCATCGCGCACCCTCCTCCTGGAAGCCGACCTCGTAGAGCTCCGTGAGCTCCCGGTAGCCGGCGAGATGTGTCCACAGCCGCTCGAGGGGGCCGGCGCGCACCACGGTGGCGCGGCAGGTGCGCACCACGTGCTCGCCGAACCCGACGTCGAGCGGCGGGGCGTGCACCGTCACCTCGTCGCCGGGGCCGACCTCGACCCCGTGCAGGTCGACGTAGGCGTGGAGGCTGTCGGGCGTCTGCTCGACGTCGACGGTGCAGGGCACCTCGATCGTCCGCCGCCCGAGCGTGAAGAGGGCGTTCATCGGGTCGTCGTCTCCCTGTCGAACAGCCGGTAGAAGGCCATCGCGTTGGTCGGTCCGAAGGCGTCCAGCTCGACCGCCCGGCCGGTGGCGGTGTCGATCAGCGACAACCGTCCATCGTCCCGGTGGGCGAGCCGCACCGGCGCCTCCGGGCCGAGCCCGAGTGAGCGCCGCTCGCGGGCGATGCCGCGCATGACGCCCCGGATGAAGCCGTCCTTGTTCGGCTCCAGTACCGTTATGGTGTCGCCGTTCGCCGCGTCGAGGATGGCGACGCCGCCCTGCGCCCGGTCGACGAACACGAGGTCGCGCGTCTCCACCAGCGCCGCCGGCGCCAGGCGGACGGTGCCGACGTCGCCGAGGCGGCCCGCGAGCGCCGCGACGACGGTGACGGCGATCAGCGCCCCCGCGCCGATCAGCGCGCCGCGGGGGAAGGGACGATCTGCGAACTCTTCGCTCATGGCCGGATCCTTCCGTTCACGAGGCCAGCGCGGCACGGCCGCCGGCGTAGCGGTTGCCGGCCATGCCGTTGGCCGGGGCGGCCGCATCCGCCGGAGCCGAGACGAGCGAACCGGGGGCGTCGGCAGCGAGCGCTGCGCCGAGGAGCTCGGCCACCCGCGCGGCATCCGGGATCGCCCGCAGCGTCGGCTCGGGGCGGGCGAGCTTCCACGGCCGGCAGTGCGGCCACAGCAGCAGCCAGGCGATCTTGACGCTGGGATCGAGCGCGACTGTCAGGTTGCCGATGCCGTCCGCCCGCTGCGACAGCGCCGCCTGCTGCACCAGCTTGAACGGCACGTTGATGGTCATCGACAGCGCCACGCCGATGCGCAGCACCAGCCGCCTGCTGGTCAGCGTGTAGATCGTCGTGCGCGCCGACAGGAACGCGAGCACGGCGAGCAGGCCGACCGCCGCGAGTGCCATCGGCAGCAGCCAGGCCGCCGACACCGCCGCCCCGACCACGCCCTCACCTTCCCAGAGATAGACGGCGAAGCGCACGGCGATGAGGATGCCGAACCAGATCGCGACCTTGCGCACCTGGAAGGCGTCGACGGCGAGCGCGCGCCAGTCCGGCGAGCCCTGCCACAACATCCGCTCGCCCTCCGGAAGCTCCTCCGGCAGCCCGCGGACGGTTTCGATCTCGTGTTCGCTCACAGCAGTGGCTCCGCGCGCGCCGGCGTGGCGTAGAGGTAGCCGCCGCCGTAGTAGCCCATGATCCGGTCCTCCTCGAGGAAGGTCACCTGGTCGGGCAGCTTCGTCGCCGGCACGCCGGCGAACTGCGAGCCGAGAATGGCGTTGACCTTCACCGTCCGCCGGGCGCCGTCGATGCGGCAGAAGTTGACCGGCAGCAGCACCCGGCGGCCGGCGCCGGCGACGTCGACCTCGAAGTAGCGGGCGAGGTACTCGGAGCGGTCGACCCAGACGTCGACGATCGTGCCGCCGACCTGGCGGTCGGTGCCGATGACGGTCATGCCGCGCGGGTCGGGGTCGCGGGATTCGAGGTAGAAGTCGCCCGCCACCCGCAGCGGCACGATCTTCACATCACCCTCGAAGGTGAGGTCGGGGGTGTCCGACCGCTCCGCATAGGCGGCCGGGCCGACACCGTCGAGCATCGGGTTGCCGGTCGGCTCGAGCGGCGCGCCGGGCCACATCGCCACCGGGCGGGCCTTGATCTCGCGCGTGTCGGCCTTGCCGTTCGGCACCGAGACGGTGCCGCCGTGCGGCAGGAGATAGGTCTTCGGGGCGGGCGGCGCCGGGAAGCCGATGATGCTGACGCGCTCGTTCGTGCGGTCGGACAACAGCGGATAGCCTTCCCGCTTATTCTCGCGGTGCAGGTAGTAGATCAGCCCGGCGAAGAACGCCCAGAACACGTAGAGCACGACCTGGGCGAGATCCAGGTTACTGGTGAAGGCGGGTCCCATGGCGACCTCCTCTTCTCTTTCGGTCTTCCGGCTAGCCGGGAAGCTCGGACAAGCCGAAGCGGGTTGACTGCAGCCGAAGCTGGCGGGCGTGGCGGACGAGCGGCCCGATCGCGACGAGCGTCGCGAACAGCAGCAGGATCTCGATCTGGTAGACGGCGCCGTAGCCGACGGCCGGGCCGGCCATCGTCGGGCCGAGGTGGCCGGCCGCCGCCAGCGCGCCGACGCTGTCGCGGATGATGCCGCCCGCCGCGATGCCGACGCCGGCGGCGGTCGCCTGCACGGCGCCCCAGGCGCCGAGCGCGAGGCCGGAAGCGCGGCCCTCGTCGAGGCCCATCGCGACGGTGAGCGTGCCGACCGAGAACAGGCCGCCGCTGAAGCCGATCAGCGCCGTGCCGACGCCGAACATGAAGGGGGCGTCGAACGGCGCCGACAGCGAGACGAGCGCGAACGCCGGCAGCCCGGCGAGCGCGCCGTAGGCGGCGACGCGGTAGGGATCGGCGCCGTGCACGAGCGCCCGCGCCGCAACGACGAAGCCGGCGAGCGCGCCGCCGGCGAGCAGCGCCGTCAGCGCCGAGGTGTCGCCGACGCCGAGGCGCAGGATCTCGCCGCCGTAGGGCTCGAGCACGACGTCCTGCATGGTGAAGGCGGCGGTGCCGAGTGCCACCGCGACGAGGAAACGCGTGGCCCCCGTGCGCGTCAGGAAGGCGCGGAAGGCGGGGCCGAACTCGGGGCGGGGCGCATCCGACATCGTCAGCGCCGGGTTGCGCGCCTCCTGCTTCCACAGCGCCACGACGTTGAGCACGACCGTCAAGACGGCGGCGCCCTGGATCACCTGGATCAGCCGCTTCGGGCTGAATTCCTGCAGTAGGACGGAGAACACGAGGGCGCCCGCGACGGTGCCGGCGAGCAGCATCACGTACATCATCGCCACCACGCTCGGCCGGGTGTCCGGCGGAGCGATGTCGGTGGCGAGCGCGAGGCCGGCGGTCTGCGTCGTCTGCAGGCCGGCGCCGACCATCAGGAAGGCGAGCGCCGCGCCGATCTGGCCGGCCCACACCGGCCCGTTGGTGCCGGTGCCGGACAGCACCAGGAGTGCGAACGGCATGATCGCGAAACCGCCGAACTGCAGCATCGTGCCGAACCAGATGTACGGCACGCGGCGCCAGCCGAGCGCCGAACGGTGGTGGTCGGAGCGGAAGCCGAGCAGCGCCCGGAACGGCGCGAAGACGAGCGGCAGCGACACCATCACCGCGACGAGCGACGCCGACACCGACAGCTCGACGATCATCACGCGGTTGAGGGTGCCGACGAGCAGCGCCGTCGCCATGCCGACCGACACCTGGAACAGCGACAGGCGCAGGAGCCGGCCGAGCGGCAGCTCGGTGGAGACCGCATCGGAGAACGGCAGGAAGCGCTTGCCGAGCCGCATCCACACCACCGCCCACGTCGTCGGCGAGAGGCCGGCCGACGGGGCGCGGGAGGCGGTGGCGGGGGTGGCGGGGCGCTTCACGAGCGGACGAGCTCCATCCGGACGAGTTCCATGGCCTGGGAGATGTAGAAGCCGCTCGACACCCGCGCCGTGGCGGCCGGGCGCCAGCCGGCGAGGCCCGGCGTCGACGCGATGCCGCGGCGCAGCGCGCGCTCGCTCACCGGCTCGATCGACGGGGCGCGATCGCTGCGCGGGAACAGCCCTCCGACCGCATGCATGGTGGCGAGCAGCGGCGTGCGCGGCGCGAACGTGAACAGCACCGAGGTCGACGACCGCTCCGCCAGCGCCGCCAGCGCGTCGAGGGTGTCCGACAGGCGGTAGTGGATCAGGCAGTCCATCGTCACGGCATGGTCGAAGTGGCCGAAGGCCGGGTCGAGCATGTCGCCGACGCGGAAGTCGATCGAGCCGGCTCCGAGATCGCGCGGCAGCCGCTCGCGGGCGAGGCCGACCAGCGTCGGCGAGACGTCGACCGCCAGCACCTCGGCACCGCGCCGGGCCGCCTCGACGGCGAGCGCGCCGGTGCCGCAGCCGGCATCGAGCAGCCGGCGGCCCGTAAGGTCTGCCGGCAGGCGCGACAGCAGCGTGGCGCGCATGGCGTCGCGGCCGGCGCGGACGGTAGCGCGGATGCGGCCGACCGGCGCGTCGGAGGTGAGGCGTGCCCACGCCTCGACCGCGGTACGGTCGAAGTAGGTCTCGACGCGGCCGAGGCGCTCCCGGTAGGTGGCGGAGGTCATCGCGGGCGCCCCTCTCAATCGAAGCCGAGGAGATCGAAGATGTCGCGGTCCTTCATCGGCGCGCAGGTGTAGGCGGTGCCGCCGGCCCACAGGTTGGCGGCGAGCCGCAGGTACTCCTGCTGCACAGCCTCGACCTCGGGTCCCCCCTCCATCTCGAACAGCGTCGCCTTCTTCAGGCGCGAGCGGCGGATGACGTCGAGATCGGGGAAGCAGGCGACCGTCTCGAGCCCGACCGCCTTGTTGAACTTGTCGATCTGGTCGGTGGCGGCCGAGCGGTTGGCGATGACGCCGCCGAGCCGGACCGGATAGTTCTTCGCCTTCGCCTGAATGGCGGCGACGATGCGGTTCATCGCGAAGATCGAGTCGAAGTCGTTGGCGGCGACGATCAGCGCCCGGTCGGCGTGCTGCAGCGGCGAGGCGAAGCCGCCGCAGACGACGTCGCCGAGCACGTCGAAGATGACGACGTCGGTGTCGTCGAGCAGGTGGTGCTCCTTGAGGAGCTTCACCGTCTGGCCGACGACATAGCCGCCGCAGCCGGTGCCGGCCGGCGGGCCGCCCGCCTCGACGCACATCACGCCGGCATAGCCCTCGAAGACGAAGTCCTCGGTGCGCAGTTCCTCGGCGTGGAAGTCGACGCCCTGCAGCACGTCGATGACGGTCGGGATCAGGCTCTTCGTCAGGGTGAAGGTCGAGTCGTGCTTGGGGTCGCAGCCGATCTGCAGCACGCGCTTGCCGAGCTTGGCGAAGGCGACCGAAAGGTTCGAGGAGGTCGTCGACTTGCCGATGCCGCCCTTGCCGTAGACGGAGAAGACGCGGGCGGTGCCGATCGCCAGCGCCGGATCGGCGAGCGGATCCATGTGCACCTGCACGCTGCCGTCGCCGTCGAGGCCGCGGGCGGGTCGGACATTGGGGACGGCGATGTTCACGGGCTTTTCTCCTCGTCCGCTCAGGCTGCGACGCTGACGGACACGCCTTCGAGGCGGTCCTCGAGATCGTCGCCGGCCTCGCGCAGGGCCGACAGCATCGCGTCGTCCGGTGTCCAGTAGTTGCGCTCGTGCGCCTCGATTAGCCGGCCGGCGAGCTTCGCCGCCGCCGTCGGGTTGAGGGCGGCGAGGCGGTCGCGCATCGCCGGGTCGAGCACGAACGTCTCGGTGATGCGCTCGTAGACCCAGGGCTCGACGTGGCCGGTCGTCGCCGACCAGCCCATCGTGTTGGTGACGTGGCACTCGATCTGCCGCACGCCCTCATAGCCGTGCTTCAGCATGCCCTCGTACCACTTCGGGTTGAGCATGCGGGTGCGGGTCTCGAGCGCCACCTGCTCGGACAGCGTGCGCACCGAGCCCTCGCCGCGGGTCTGGTCGCCGATGTAGACCGGCACCGACTTGCCGCTCGCCCGCTTCACGGCGCGGCTGATGCCGCCCAGCGTGTCAAAGTACTGGTCGAGGGTGGTGACGCCGAGCTCGACCGATTCGAGGTTCTGGTAGGAGAGGTCGACGTCCTTCAGCACGCTCTCGAGCAGCGCCGACTGCTGCGCCGGCCGACCCTTGCGGTCGTAGGCGAAGGACTTGCGGCGCGTGTAGGTCTCGGCGATCTCGTCCTCGTCGTCCCAGAGCCCGCTCTCGACGAGGTTGTTGACGTTGGCGCCGTAGGTGCCATCGGCGTTCGAGAAAACGCGCAGCGCCGCCGTCTCGAGGTCGCCGCCATGCTCGGCGACGCGCTGGCGGGCGTGCTTGCGGACGAAGTTCTGGTCGTCTGGCTCGTCGGCGCTCGCCGCCAGGAACGACGCCTCGGCGAGGATCTGCATCTGCAGCGGCATCAGATCGCGGAAGATGCCGGAGACGGTCATCACCACGTCGATGCGCGGGCGGCCGAGTTCGGACAGCGGCACCAGCATGGCGCCACAGAGCCGGCCGTAGCTGTCGAAGCGGGGACCTGCGCCCATCAGTGAGAGGGCCTGGGCGAGCGGCCCGCCCTCGCTCTTCAGGTTGTCGGAACCCCACAGCACCAGCGCGATCGTCTCGGGGAAGCGGTGACCCTCCGACATGTGGCGCTCGATCAGGCGTGTCGCCTGGCGGGCGCCGTCGCGCATCGCAAACGCGCTCGGGATGCGGAACGGGTCGAAGCCGTGCAGGTTGCGCCCCGTCGGCAGGATCGCCGGGGTGCGCAGCAGATCGCCGCCGGGCGCCGGGCGGATGAAGCGGCCGTCGAGGGCCCTGAGCAGCGCCGGGATCTCAGTGTCGACCTGCAGCAGGCGGTCGGTCTTCGCGAGCTCGACGAACATCGCGAGGCCGGCCGGATCGGTGCCCCCCGCCGCCGCGGCGACCGTCTCGGCCGGCTCGCCGGCGACGAGGCGCTCGATCACTGCCCGGTCGAGCCGGGCGCCGTGCGAGGCGTCGGCGAGCGACAGCAGCAGGTCGACGCGCTCCTCGGCCGTCGCAGCCTCGCCGACGACGTGCAGCCCGTGCGGGATCAGGGTGTATTCGAGCTCCAGAACCGCACCGGCGAGGGTGGCGACCGCCGCCTCGGCCTCGTCGGCCGGCCAGGCCGGCTCGGCCGGCGCGAGGTCGAGGCTGGCAGCGAGCGCCTGGATGACACCGGTGAGGTCGCGGCGGTCGGCGCTGTCCGGCGCCGGCAGCAGCCGCCAGCGCTCGATCGCGTCCTTCAGGTCGAGCAGGCCGCGATAGAGGCCGGCGTGCGCCACCGGCGGCGTCAGGTAGCTGATCAGCGTGGCGGCGGAGCGCCGCTTGGCGATCGTGCCCTCGGACGGATTGTTGGAGGCGTAGAGGTAGATGTTCGGCAGGTCGCCGATCAGCCGGTCGGGCCAGTCGCGGGCGCCGAGGCCGACCTGCTTGCCCGGCATGAACTCGAGTGCGCCGTGGGTGCCGAAGTGCAGCACCGCATGGGCGCCGAAGTCCTCGCGCAGCCATCGATAGCAGGCCGAGAAGGCGTGCGTCGGGGTGAAGCCCTTCTCGAACAGCAGCCGCATCGGGTCGCCCTCGTAGCCGAAGGCGGGCTGGACGCCGACGAAGACGTTGCCGAAGCGGGCGCCGAGCACGAACAGCGACGAACCGTCCGACTGCTGCCGGCCAGGGGCCGGCCCCCACTGCGCCTCGATTTCCCTGAGGTGCGGCTCGCGGCGGACGTGGTCGTCGGCGGAGATGCGGGTGTGGACGTTGGCGATGGCGCCGAAGCGTGTGGCGTTGCCCTCGATGATCGCCGAACGCAGGGCGTCGACGGTCGGCGGCACGTCCACCGCGTAGCCGTCGGCAGCGAGCGCCGTCAGCGTGTTGTGCAGCGACTGGAACACCGAGAGGTAGGCGGCCGTGCCGGTGTTGCCGGCGTTCGGCGGGAAGTTGAACAGCATGATCGCCAGCTTGCGCTCGGCCCGGGCGGTCCGGCGCAGGGTGACGAGCCGGTCGATGCGGGCGGCGAGCACGCCCGCCCGCTCCTGGCAGACCTGCATGTCGCGCGAGGTCTCCACCGAGGTCGCGGTGCACGACCGGTCGCAGCCGGTGCAGGGCACGCCGATGGCGCCAAAGCGGCCGCCGAAGATCATCGGGCCGCTGGCGCCGTCGAGCTCGGGGATCGCCACCATGATGGTCGATTCGACCGGCAGCAGGCCGCGGTCGGAAGCGCCCCACTCGCCGAGCGTCTGGAACTCCGACGGATGGGCGGCGAGGTAGGGGACGTCGAGCTTGGCGAGCACCTCCTCAGCCGACCGCGCGTCGTTGTAGGCGGGTCCGCCGACCAGCGAGAAGCCGGTGAGCGACACCAGCGCGTCGATCGTCGGGCGGCCGTTCTTCATGAAGTAGCGGTCGATCGCCGGGCGGGCATCGAGGCCGTTGGCGAAGGCCGGCACGACGTCGAGGCCGCGCCGCTCCAGCGCGGCGATGACGCCGTCATAGTGGCCGGCGTTGCCGGCGATCAGGTAGGAGCGCATCACCAGCACGCCGACGCGGCCGCGCGACGGCCCCGCCGAGCCCGGTAGGCGATCGGCGTGCTCGCCGAGGCGGCCCGGCATCGCCGGGTGGTAGACGCCGATGTCCGGGTAGTCGATCGGCGGACGGACCTTGAGGACGCCGCGCAGGCCGCGGCGCTCGCCGTCGGCGTAACGGTCGACCAGCATCCGCACCATGTTGGCGACGTTCTCGTCCGACCCCGCCAGCCAGTACTGCAGCGTCAGGAAGTAGGCGCGCAGGTCCTGCGCCGTGCCGGGCATGAACTTCAGGATCTGCGGCAGCCGGCGCAGCATCTTCATCTGCCTGGCGCCGGCGCTCGCCGACTTGTCGCCGGCCTTCGGGCGCAGTTTTTTCAGGAACGACAGGGCGCCGCCCTGCGTGCCCCCCATCTTGAACTTGCCCATCCGCGTCAGCTTGGTGATCTGGCCTTCGCACATGCAGCAGATCATGGCGTCGCAGGCGTCGCGGCGGGCCTCCAGCGCCGGCCGGATGGCGCGGATCTGCTCGTCGAGGAAGATCATCGTGACGATGACGATGTCGGCCTTCGCGACGTCGGCGCGGCAACGGTTCACCGCGGCGTCGTCGTCGCCCCAGTTGGCGGCGGCGTGCATCGACAGCGTCAGGCCCGGGAGCTCGCGGCTCAGCGTCGCGCGGGCGCGATCGACCACGCCGCTCAGGTGGTTGTCGAGCGTGACGATCACGACGCGCAACGGCGTCGGATCAGCGTCCGAAATGCGCCCGAGCATCGTACAGCGTCTCCAGGGTGACGACAGCGACGCCCGTCTCGCGGGCGAAGAGTTCGGTGTTGCGTCGTGCCTTTCCGCGCACGAAGAACGGGATCTTCTTCAGTTCCTGCTCGGCCTCGCTGGCCCAGGAGACGGTGGAGGGAGAAGCGGTGGACGTCGCGGCGGTCGCCGGCGCAGGAGCTTCCACGACGGCCGCTTCTTCCGCAGCCTCCGCCTCGGCGGCCGGCATCGGCGTGACGAGGTGGGAGCCGAGGTGCGAGGGCGCGGCGCCGTCGGCGAACTCGAAGTCGTCGCGGAACATCGCCAAAAGATGCTCCTCGAGGCCCATCATCAGCGGGTGGACGAAGGTGTCGAACAGGACGTTCGCGCCCTCGAAGCCCATCTGCGGCGAGGAGCGCGCCGGGAAGTCCTGCACGTGCACCGGCGCCGAGATCACCGCGCAGGGGATGCCGAGGCGCTTTGCGATGTGGCGCTCCATCTGCGTGCCGAGCACGAGCTCGGGCTGCAGCTCGGCGACCTTCGCCTCGACCTCGAGATAGTCGTCGGTGATCAGCGCCTCGACGCCGTACTCCTTCGCCGCCTCGCGGACCTCGCGGGCGAACTCGCGGGCGTAGGTGCCGATGCCGACGACCTGGAAGCCGAGCTCCTTGGCCGCGACCCGCGCAGCCGCCACCGCATGGGTGGCGTCGCCGAAGACGAAGACGCGCTTGCCGGTGAGGTAGGTCGAATCGACCGAGCGCGAGTACCAGGGAAGCCGCGAGCCTTCGGCTTCGAGCACCGCCGAGACGTCGACGCCGGCGATGCGGCCGACCTCGGCGATGAAGTCGCGCGTGGCGCCGACGCCGATCGGCACCGTCGTCACCATCGGCTGGCCGAAGGTGCGCTTCAGCCAGGTCGCGGCCGTCAGCCCGGTCTCCGGATAGAGCACGACGTTGAAGTCGGCCTCGCCGAGGCGGGCGATGTCGGCCGGCGTGGCGCCGAGCGGCGCGCAGACGGCAACGTCGACGCCGAGCGAGGCGAGCAGCGAGCAAACTTCCTTGACGTCGTCGCGGTGGCGGAAGCCGAGCGCGGTCGGTCCGAGCAGGTTGCAGCGCGGCCGGGCGCCGGCGGCGCGCGGCGCGCGCTCCGTGCCGGGGGCGGGCGCGGACGGGCCGGCGAGCGCTCGCACGATCCGATAGAAGGTCTCGGCCGCCCCCCAGTTTTCCTTCTTCTGGTAGGACGGCAGCTCGAGCGGGATCACCGGGATCGGCAGGTCGAGGGCGCGCGCGAGGCCGCCCGGATCGTCCTGGATGAGCTCGGCCGTGCAGGAGGCGCCGACGATCATCGCCTGCGGGGCGTGGCGCTGGTAGGCGTCGCGCATCGCCACCTTGAAGAGCTCGGCGGTGTCGCCGCCGAGATCGCGCGCCTGGAAGGTGGTGTAAGTGACCGGCGGGCGCTCGGAGCGCCGCTCGATCATGGTGAACAGCAGGTCGGCGTAGGTGTCGCCCTGCGGCGCGTGCAGCACGTAGTGCAGGCCGCGCATGGCGGTGGCGACGCGCATCGCGCCGACGTGCGGGGGGCCCTCGTAGGTCCAGACCGTGAGTTGCATCGGTCAGACCTCCAGCCGGTCGCGGCGGCCGAGCGGCCGGGCGAAGAGTTCGGCGAGGTCGCCGGCCTGCTCGTAGCCGTGCACCGGCGAGAACACGAGCTCGATCGACCACTTGGTGGTGAGGCCCTCGGCCTCGAGCGGATTGGCGAGGCCGAGGCCGCATACGACGAGGTCGGGCCGGGCGGCGCGGCAGCGGTCGAGCTGGCGGTCGACGTCCTGGCCTTCCGAGAGCTGCACGCCGGCCGGCAGCAGCGCGAGCTCGGCGGCGAGGTGCTTGCGGTGCAAGGTCGGCGTGCCGACCTCGATCGGCCGCATGTCGAGCTCGCGGGCGAGGAAGCGGGCGAGCGGCACTTCCAGCTGCGAATCGGGGAAGAAGAACACTGTCTTGCCGGCAAGCGCCTCGCGGTGGCGGGCGACGGCGCGGATCGCGCGCTCGCGGGCGGAGCGCGTCACCTGCTCGAATCGCTCCGGGGCGACGCCGAAGGCGGTCGCGGCGGCCTGCAGCCAGGCTGTCGTGCCCTCGGCACCGAACGGGAACGGCGCCGACAGGCGCTCGGCGCCGCACTCGACGAGCAGGCGGCCGGTCTCGGCGAGAAAAGGCTGCGCCAGCAAGAGGCGGGTGTTCGGGCCGATCGCCGGCTGCTCGGTGGAGCGGCGCGGCGGGAAGAAGGCGACGGGGATGCCCATCTCGGCGAACAGCCGGCGGAACTGGTCCTCGACGACGTCCGGCAGCGTGCCGGCGACGAGGAGGGAGGCGGGGGCGTCGGCGCGGGCGGCCGGCAGCTCCGGCACCAGCGAAGCGAGGCAGGCGTCCTCGCCCTCGGTGAAGGTCGTCTCGATGCCGCTGCCGGAATAGGCGAGCACGCGCACCGCCGGGGCGAAGCCCTTCGACAGGCGGTGGGCGGCGCGGGTGAGGTCGAGCTTGATCACCTCGGACGGGCAGGAGCCGACGAGGAACAGCACGCGGATGTCGGGGCGGCGCTCGAGCAGCCGGCCGACGACGCGGTCGAGCTCGTCGTCGAGGTCGGCGAGGCCGGCGAGGTCGCGCTCGTCGATGATCGCGGTGGCGAAGCGCGGCTCGGCGAAGATCATCACGCCGGCGGCCGACTGGATGAGATGGGCGCAGGTGCGCGAGCCGACGACGAGGAAGAAGGCGTCCTGGATCTTGCGGTGCAGCCAGACGATGCCGGTCAGCCCGCAGAATACCTCGCGCTGGCCGCGCTGGCGCAGCACCGGGCGCTCGGCGCCGGCTTCGGGGTCGGCGCAGCCGAGAGCGTCCGGCGCGATGGCGACGCGCTCGTTCACGACGCCGCCTCCAGACCGAGCACCGGACCCGATCGCTGTTCCGCCCGGGCCATGTCGAGGCGGGCGGCGCGCAGCTTCAGCAGGAACTGGCCGGCGTTGATGACGTAGGTGGCGTAGGCGGCGAGCGCGAGCACCATCAGCTGGGTGGCGTCGAGGGCGCCGGTGTAGAGCGCCACCAGGTAGGCCGTGTGCAACGCCAGCACCAGCATGCTGAACACGTCCTCCCAGAAGAAGGCGGGCACGAACAGCCACTTGCCGAAGACGACCTTCTCCCAGATCGAGCCGGTGACCATGATCAGGTAGAGCACGAGGGTCTTCACCACGATCGACGCGGTGGCAATGGCCAGTCCCTCGCCGGTGAGGAACCAGCGGATTACCAGGCCGAGGCTGACGAGGAAGACGAGGAACTGGACGGGCGCCAGGACGCCTTGCACCAGCGTCCAGCGGGTGGCGTCGCGGCGAACCCGCTCGGCGGCCGTATAGAGCGCCGGCCGTCCATTCGATCGAGCGCTGCGATCCCGCATTTTCAAGGCCGACCCTCCCGTGTCGTTGGATCAAAAGCTAGAACCGCTCAACGGGGTGTGTCAATCAAATTGGACGTAAATTCACATTTACAATTCGGCGTCTCGATGGTTCCATGCTGATCGCACCGTCGGACTGGACGTCCGGTGACCGTGGGCGGCGCGCGGCGCGCGCCGCCACCCTGGGCTGCAGGGCGCGCTTGGTTCATGCTGCGCTGCGAAAGCTTCTGTTGCGGCGCGGAATACTTGCTCGCAGCTTGGAACAGTGACAATTCTGCTTGACACTTTCGAGCCCCGAGTGTGTTCTGAGGAAATGGGGCAGCGACCAACCGTCGCATAAGACGAAAGGTGACCCATGCGAGACATGGCAAATGTCACCAGTAAAGGCTCTGCTTTCGAGCCGAGGAACGAATGTATACCCTCCGAGCAGCCGAATATAATCGCGCTCGGCGATGCGATTTCTACCAATTCTTCCGACGATAAGCTTCGCTTCGCGCAGGCGATCTACTCGATCGAGACGGAAGTCATCCCGCGCCTGCTGCTGGCTAACCGGACAACCGGCGTGCTGGCGCGCCGTTCCATCGAGCGCGCGGTGCCGCTGCCGCCGGACGACTTGAAGTCGGAAGTCGAAATCTTCACGAAAATCGTGATCGTCGAGGCGACGCCCGACGCCTACGCCTTCATCGCCAAGTTGCGCGGCCGAGGGCTGACGATCGAGTCGATCTTCCTCGACGTCCTGGCGCCGACCGCCCGCCGTCTCGGCGAATTGTGGATCGAAGATCGCTGCTCGTTCACCGACGTCACGCTGGGCCTTTGTCGGCTTCAGCAGGTGCTGCGGCAACTGAGCGACGCATTCGAGCACGAGATCGAGCAGGATGCGGTCGACTACAGCGTGCTTCTCACGCCCATTCCCGGCGAGCAGCACACGTTCGGGATCCTGATGCTCGAGGAATTCTACCGTCGAGCGGGCTGGGATACGGTGTTGATGATGCCGGGTCGTGGTCAGGAGATCTGTGAGACACTCCACCGCGACTGGTTTTCGGCCGCCGGGATCTCCATCAGCTGTGACTTCTCCAACGACGGCTTGAAGGCGCTGATCGGCGAGATGCGACAATCGTCTCGCAATCCTGAGATCGCCATCCTCGTCGGGGGACGGGCGTTCCAGGCAAATTGGGAACTCGCCGCGGTCGTCGGGGCAGATGCCACGGCAGTTGACGGGCGGGATGCGATCGTTCAGACAAGCCGCTTGTTGGGCGAAATGCGCCGTGCGAGCGATCGTCGGTCCGGATAGATCGCGTGTTGAGGGGTTGGCTCGGCCATGGAGGCTTCGGTCTCAGCTCGGCGCCCAAATGACTTTGCCGCCCCGGAAACGTGGCTCGGCTCCCTCGATGCTGCCGTCGCCGCGAAGCTGATCGGCGCTGCCGCCGACGTGGCGTTCCTGCTCGACCGCGACGGCGTGATTCGCGACATGGCGTTCACCGACGAGGATTCGACCGACCCGATCGGCTGCCGCGACTGGATCGGCCGCCCTTGGGTCGAGACGGTCACGGTTGAGAGCAAGTCGAAGGTCGAGCAGTTGCTGCGCGACGCCGCGAACCAGCGCGCGACCACCTGGCGGGAGATCAACCAGACCTCCTCGGAAGGTCGCGACATCCCGATCCGTTGCTCGGCGATCGCGCTCGGCCAGGACGGCCCTGTGGTCGCCCTCGGGCGCGACCTTCGGCCGACATGGACCCTGCAGCAGCGCCTCGTCGAGGCGCAGCGGTCGATGGAGCGCGAGTACGCGCGGCTGCGCAATACCGAGACGCGCTACCGCCTGCTGTTCCAGCTCGTCTCGGAGCCGATTCTCATCGTCGAGGCGGCGAGTGGCCGCATCGTCGAGGCGAACCCTGCGGCAGGGCGCCTCGTCGGGACCCCCGCACAGAAGCTCGGTGGGCGCCACGTCGGTGACCTCTTCCAGACCGACAGTGTCACCACGGTGCAGGCGCTCGTCACCAAGGCCGGCATGGTCGGCCGCACGGACGACGTCGTCGTGAAGCTCTCCGAAGGCGGGGCCGAGGTTCGGCTCGGCCTCTCGCTGTTCCGTCACGAGGGATCCTCGCACCTGCTGGTTCGACTGACCGACCCGCAGGTCGAGGTGCCGACGGATCCGGCACAGATCCGGCGATCGCAGGCGTTCGAGATCGCCATGGGCATGCCGGAGGCGCTCGTCATCGTCGACGAGAGCCAGCGCGTCATCGAGGCCAACACGTCCTTCCTGGAGCTCGCCGAACTCGCCGCCGTCGATCAGGCGCGCGGCCAGCCGCTCGACCGCTGGCTCGGCAGGCCGGGGGTGGACGTGCGCATCCTCGCCTCGAACCTGCGCGAGCACGGCTCGCTGCGCGATTTCGCCACCGTCATGCGCGGCGAGTACGGCAGCCACGAAGAGGTCGAGGTCACCGCCGTGTCCGTGCCGCACGCGCAGCATCCCTGCGTCGGCATGATCATCCGGGCCGCACGCCGGCGGCCGGACGCGCAGCATCCGGAGGGCGAGGACGTCGTCTTGCCGTCGGTGACGCACATCACCGAGCGGGTCGGCCGGGTTCCCCTGAAGGAACTCGTGCGCGAGACCACCGACATGATCGAGCAGATGTGCATCGAGGCGGCGCTGAAGCTGACCTCTGACAACCGCGCCTCCGCCGCCCAGATCCTCGGCCTCAGCCGCCAGAGCCTCTACGCCAAGTTGCGGCGCTACGGCCTCGGCGACCTCGACGGCGAAATCGAAGCCGACGGCTTGGCGTAGGAGCCGCACACCTGCAGCACCTGTGGCGGTCGCGCCGCGTACGTCGTCGTGTTGCGGAAACACGGCTCGGCCGCGAGCTTCACGATCGCCTTGTGCGCCACGGCTCTTGTCACTTTTGAGTGTCAGTTTCGATAGACAGTCTTCGCGGCGGCGACTACTCTCGGAGGCATGAGCGCTCCGTCCGTCCCTGCCGTCGTCGAGCTCCTGAAGCCGATCACCTGGTTCGCGCCGATGTGGGCGTTCGGCTGCGGGGTGGTGTCCTCGGGCGGGTCGTTCGCGGAGCATTGGCCGACCGTGTTTGCCGGCGTGCTGCTCTCCGGTCCGCTCGTCTGCGCTACCAGTCAGGCGGCGAACGATTGGTTCGATCGCCACGTCGACGCCATCAACGAGCCGAACCGGCCGATCCCCTCGGGCCGGATCCCGGGGCGCTGGGGGCTCTACATCGCCTTCCTGTGGACGGCGCTGTCGCTTGCCGTGGCGATTCCGCTCGGCCCCTTCGTCGTTGCCGCCGCGGTGGTCGGCCTGGCGCTCGCGTGGGCCTACAGCGCGCCGCCGTTCCGGCTGAAGCAGAACGGCTGGTGGGGCAATGCCGCCGTCGGCCTCTGCTACGAGGGGCTGCCGTGGTTCGTCGGCGCGGCGGTGATGTCGGCGACCCTGCCCAACGGCTACATCCTGGCGCTAGCCGCGCTCTATTCGATCGGCGCGCACGGCATCATGACGCTGAACGACTTCAAGGCCGTCGACGGCGACATCCGCATGGGCATCCGCTCGCTGCCGGTGCAGCTCGGCGTCGACCGCGCCGCCCGCTTCGCCTGCCTCGTCATGGCGGTGCCGCAGATCGTCGTGATCGCCCTCCTGATCGCCTGGGGGCGGCCGCTGTTCGGCGCCATCGTCGCCATGCTGCTGCTGTCGCAGGTGCTGCTGATGGGCCGCCTGCTCGCCGATCCGAACGGCAAGGCGGCCTGGTACAACGCCACCGGTACCACCCTCTACGTGCTCGGCATGCTCGTCTCGGCCATCGCTATCCGCTCGCTGGGAGCCGCGTGATGTCGGGCGCCACCCTCGGCTGGCTCGGCATCGTCCGCCTCGGGCTTGTGCAGACGTCGCTCGGCGCCATCGTCGTGCTCACCACCTCGACCTTGAACCGCGTGATGGTGGTGGAACTCGCCCTACCGGCGATGCTGCCTGGCCTCCTCGTCGGCCTGCACTACGGCCTGCAGATGCTGCGGCCGCGCTGGGGCTACGGCTCCGACCAGAGCCGCCGGCGCACGCCCTGGATCATCGCCGGCATGGCGGTTCTCGCCGTCGGTGGAGCGCTCGCGGCAGTCGCCACGGCCCTGATGGGCACCGCGCTCGCCGCCGGCATCGCGCTCGCGGTCGCGGCCTTCCTGCTCATCGGCATCGGCGTCGGCGCCTCCGGCACGTCGCTGCTCGTCATGCTGGCCGAGCGCGTCGAGGGTGGCCGCCGGGCCGCCGCGGCGACGATCGTCTGGATCATGATGATCGCCGGTTTCGCCGTCACCGCGACCACCGCCGGCCACTTCCTCGACCCGTTCACCCCGGCCCGGCTCGTCGGCGTCACGTGCACCGTCAGCGTGATCGCCTTCGTGGCGACCGTGCTCGCCCTCTGGGGCGTCGAGGCCCGTCTCGCCGCAGCGCCGCGTGCCGCCACCGCGAAGGCTCCGGCCGAACCGTTCCTGCGCACGCTCGCGGTGGTGTGGAGCGAGCCACAGGCGCGCGCGTTCACCATCTTCATCTTCGTCTCGATGCTCGCCTACAGCGCCCAGGACCTGGTGCTCGAACCCTTCGCCGGCACCGTGTTCGCCATGACGCCGGGCGAATCGACCCGCCTTGGCGGCCTGCAGAACGGCGGCGTGCTCGCCGGCATGATCCTGGTGGCGCTCGTCGGCAGCACCCGCCTCGGCCGCAGCGAGGCGCTGCTGCGCGGCTTCGTCGTCGCCGGCTGCCTCGGCTCGGCGCTCGCGCTCACGGCCCTGTCGCTCGGCGGCGCCGCCGGAACAGCCTTTCCGCTGCAGCAGACTGTGTTCGCGCTGGGCTTCTGCAACGGCGTCTTCGCCGTCGCGGCGATCGGTTCGATGATGGCGCTCGCCGGCAGCGGAGCCGGCGGCCGGCAGGGCACGCGCATGGGGCTGTGGGGCGCCGCCCAGGCGGTCGCCTTCGGCCTCGGCGGCTTCCTCGGCACCGTCGCCGTCGACCTCGCCAGCCATCTCGTCGGCTCGCCGGTGATCGCCTACGGCGCGGTGTTCGCCACCGAGGCGGCGCTGTTCGTGGTCGCCGCCGTGCTGGCGGTCCGGGTCGCCATGACGTCCGCGGCTGCCGGCGGCCGGGCCTACCGCTCCGCCCCCGCAGCGGGGCTCGTCGCCGAATTCGAGGGGGAGATGTCGCGATGAGAGTGCCCGAGTACGACGTCGCCGTCGTCGGCGGCGGCCCCGCCGGCGCCATCGCCGCAGCCGACCTCGCCGAAGCCGGCCGCTCGGTCGTGCTGATCGACCGCGACGGCCGCATCAAGCCGTGCGGCGGCGCCATCCCGCCCCGCCTGCTGCGCGACTTCGATGTGCCTGAGAGCCTGCTCGTCGCCCGCGCCCGCGGCGCCCGCATCTTTTCGCCGAGCGCGCGCGCCGTCGACATGGGCATCGACAACGGCTTCGTCGGCATGGTCGACCGCGGCCCCTACGACGAGTGGCTGCGCCAGCGCGCCGTCGCCGCCGGAGCGGTGCGCCGCACCGCCACCTTCGAGCGCCTCGAACCGGCCGGCGACGGAACCACGATGGTGCACGTCCGGCCGGAGGGCGCAAGCGCCGGCACCACCGAGGCGCTGCGCGTGCGCGCCGTCGTCGGTGCCGACGGCGCCAACTCCGGCGTCGCCCGCCAGGCGATGCCGAAGGCCGGCCGGCCGCCCTTCGTGTTCGCCTATCACGAGATCGTCCGCACCCCCTCCGTCACCCCGGACGGGTATGACCCGACCCGTTGCGACATCCACTATCGCGGCGACCTGTCGCCCGATTTCTACGCCTGGGTGTTCCCGCACGGCGACACCGCCAGCATCGGCACCGGCAGCGCCCACAAGGGCTTCGGCCTGCGCCCCGCCGTCGCCGCCTTGCGCGAGGCCTGCGGCCTGGCGGATGCCGAGACGGTGCGCCGCGAGGGCGCGCCGCTGCCGCTCCGGCCGATGAAGCGGTGGGACGACGGCCGCGCCGTGCTGCTCGCCGGCGACGCCGCCGGCGTCGTCGCCCCGGCCTCCGGCGAGGGCATCTACTACGCCATGCTGTCCGGCCGGCTCGCCGCCGACGCGATCGACGAGCGCCTCGCCACCGGCGACGTGCGCGCGCTCGCCACCGCCCGCCGGCGCTTCATGAAGCTGCACGGGCGCGTGTTCTGGATCCTCGGCATCATGCAGTACTTCTGGTACGCCAGCGACAAGCGCCGCGAGCGCTTCGTCAGCCTCTGCCGCGACCCCGACATCCAGCGGCTGACATGGCAGGCGTACCTGGAAAAGGAACTCGTCCGATCCGACCCGATGGCGCACGTGCGCATCATGATGCGCGACTTCGCCCACCTGTTCGGCGTCGTTTCGCCCTGGGAGAAGCGGGCTTGATCGCGCGCGCCATGCCGTGAGCGCCACCCGGACGCGGGACTGGGTCGTTCCGATCGTTGTCGCCGCGATCGCCGCCGCCGCCGTGGGGGCGACGGGCGGCGCGCTGACCGAGCTCGGCCCCTGGTACCGGGACCTCGTCCGCCCGTCGATCCAGCCGCCGGACTGGCTGTTCGGACCGGCGTGGACGCTGATCTTCACCCTCTGCGCCGTCTCTGCCGCGACCGCCTGGCGGCGCGCCCGCGACGGCCGCACGCGGGCGATGATCGTCGGCCTGTTCGCCGTCAACGCAGCGCTCAACATCCTGTGGACGGTGCTGTTCTTCCAGATGCACCGGCCCGACTGGGCGGTGATCGAGGTCGTCTTCCTGTGGGCGTCGATCGCCGTGCTGATCGTCGCGCTGCGGCCGATCTCGCCCATCTCCGCCTGGCTGCTCGTGCCCTACCTGCTCTGGGTGACGTTCGCCGGCGTGCTGACCTGGCGGATCAGCGCGCTGAACGGGCCGTTCTGACGTAGGCTCCGCGCCGATGTCGACCTTCACCTACTTCGCCTACGGCTCGAACATGCTGGACGAGCGGCTGCGGCATCTGACGCGCTGCCCGTCGGCGCGCCTGCTCGGTACCGGTTCTGCCGGTGGCTGGCGCCTCGCCTTCGTCAAGCGCGGCGCCGACGGCTCCGGCAAGGCGACGATGCTGCGGTCCGCCCGCGCGAGCGACCGCGTCCACGGCGTGCTGTTTTCGATCGACCTCGCCGAGCGCGCCGTCCTCGATCGCGTTGAGGGGCCGGGCTACGAGCGCCTCGACGACCTCGCCGTCGACCGCCACGACGGCGTCCGCACGCAGGCCTCCGTCTACGTCGCCCGCGAAGGTGCGATCGACCCGACGCTCGTCGCCTTCGACTGGTACCGCGCCCTGGTGATCGCCGGCGCCCGCCGCCACCGGCTGCCAGCCGACATCATCGCCGAAATCGAATCGGTGCCGGTGCGACCCGACCCCAATCCCGCCCGCGAGCAGCGCCTGATCGCCCTCGAGCAGCTCGCCGCCGCCGGCTGCACCAGCCTCGCCGACGGCACCTGACCCCTACGACGCCAGCCGCGCCCGCCGGCCGAGCAGGAAGGCGCGCACCGCCGCATCGTCGGTGAGCCCCGCCGCCTGCGCGTAGGCGGCCGCCGCGTCAACACCCTGGCCGGCGGAAGCGAGGAGGTGGGCGCGCGCGGCCCAGTAGGGCTGGTAGTCCTCCGCCGCCTCGGCGACGGCGTCGAGGAGCTCCAGGCCCTTCACCGGGCCGAAGGCGTCGCCGTGCGCCACCGCCCGGCCGACGCGGGCGCCGATCGTCGGGCTGAAGTAGACGAGCCCGTCATAGAGCGCCGCCAGCATCGCCGGATCGACCGCCCGGCCGGCGGCGCGGCCGGCGTGCAGCGACTGGATCGCCGCCTCGAGCTGGAAGCGGCCCGGCCGGCCGGCGTTCGCCGCCACCATCAGCTGCGCCTCCGCCTCCTGGATGAGTGGCGCCGACCAGTCCGCCGGATCCTGGTCCGACAGCGGCACGTAGGCACCGGTTGCATCGCGGCGGGCGGCGCGGCGCGCCTCGCAGTGGAGCATCAGCGCGACGAGACCGCGCGCCTCAGGCTCCGCCGGCAGCAGCGCCACCACCAGCCGGCCGAGGAAGATCGCCTCGTCGGCGAGCCCGGCCGCCGACATCCCGGCGGCGGGATTGACGCCGTCGTCCCAGCCGGTGCCAAAGGCGGCGTAGATCGCCGACAGCACCGCCTCGAGGCGCGGCGCGAGCTCGTCGCGACCGGGCACCTCGAAGGGGATGCCGCCGTCGCGCAGCTTCGCCTTCGCCCGCACCAACCGCTGCCCCATCGCCGCCGGCGAGACGAGGAAGGAGGCGGCGACGCGGGCCGCATCGACGCCGAGCACCGTCTGCAGCATCAGGGGCGTGCGCACGCCCGCCTCGATCGCCGGATGGGCGCAGGCGAACAGCAGCTTCAGCCGGTCGTCGGGGATCTCCGCCATCTCCGCCTCCTGCCTTTCGTCGGCGATCAGGGCGAGGGTGCCGGCCGCCGCGGCCTCGACGCCGCGGTGCCGCCAGTCGTGACCGAGGCGGCGCCGCGCGGCCGTCAAGAGCCACGCCTCCGGCCGCTCCGGCACGCCGCGCTCCGGCCAGGTCTCGAGGGCGATGCGGAAGGCCTCGGCCAGCGCGTCCTCGGCCGCCGCGACGTCGCGGATGCGCGCCGCAAGGAAGGCGAGGAGCCGGCCGTAGGAGGCGCGCGCCGCCTGCTCGGCCGCCGCGCGCGCCTCGTCTGCGAGGTCTTCCGGCCGCGATGGGGCGGGATCGCTCACCGCTGCGGCGGCGGCAGCACCGGGCGCACCTCCGCCGAGGCATAGGACGCCGCGGGGCTGCGCGCCGCCCAGGCGATCGCCTCGTCGAGGCCGGGCACCTCGATGACGAAGTAGCCGCCGAGCTGCTCCTTGGCTTCGGCGTAGGGCCCGTCCTGGACGTGACGGGCGCCGTCGCGGACGCGCACCGTGGCGGCGGTGTGCGGCGGCTCGAGGCCGTTGCCGGTGACGACGACGCCGGCCTCGTTGAGGGCGCCGATATAGGCCATCCAGGCGCCCCAGTAGGCCGGCGCCTTGGCCGGATCGGCGCGCTCGCCGAACTGCGCCTCGCTCTCGCGGAAAATCAGCATGTACTTCATGGCTCGTCCCCAGGATGGTGTTCGGAGGCGGGCGAATGCCCGTCTCGACACCATGAGCCGCGACACCGCCTCGCTTCGACATGCCGTCGAAAAATACCTCGAAAACTCTTCCCGCCTACCCCTTCGTGCGCAGGCTGGCGCGGCCACCGTCGACGCCGATCACCTGGCCGGTGATCCAGCCGGCCTCGGGCGACAGCAGGAAGGCGGCGAGCGCCGCGACGTCGTCGGCCTCGCCGAGGCGCTGCAGAGGGTGCATCTGGGCGATCGCGGTCGCCATCTGCGGATTGCCGACGATGCCCTCCGACAGCGGCGTGCGCGTCAGCGAGGGGGCGATGCAGTTGACCCGCAGCTTCGGGGCGAGCTCGGCGGCGAGCGCCCGCGTCAGCCCCTCGACCGCCCCCTTCGCCATCGAGACAGAGGCGTGGGCGGCGAAGCCCTGCGCCACCGCCACCGTCGAGAACAGCACGATGCCCGGCGTTCCCTCGCCCGCCTTCAGCGCGCCGGCCGCCGCCTGCACGGCGTGGAAGGCGCCGGCGGCGTTGAGCGCGAAGTCGCGCGCCACGTCCGCCGCCGTCAGCCGGGCGAGCGGCTTCAGCGTGATCGAGCCGACACAGTAGGCGAGGCCGGCGAGCGCGCCGCCGGCGGCGGCAACGGCCGGAGCGATCGTCGCCGGATCGAGGACGTCGACGGCAGTCCAGCCGGCCCCAAGCTCCACCGCGAGTGCCTCGAGCTTCGCCGCGTCGCGGGCGGCGAGGTGGACCGGCCGGCCGGCGGCGACGAGACGGCGGGCGAGCGCCGATCCGACGCCCCCGGTTCCGCCGTAGATGAGGATGGGAGCGGACAAGCAAGGTCTCCGGGCGCCGGGGTCACGAGTGCGTCCGCGGTCGGCTCGGCCGCGCGGACCGAGAGCTTACGGGGGAAGCGTCGTCATGGTTCAGGGACTGTGCGGCGGCGCCGCAGGCGGCGAGCGGTCAGGTTCGGAGCGTGATGTCGCTGCGGCGGCGGGCGCGGCGTCGGCCAACTGGTCCGCTGACCGGACCAGTCGGCGCTGATGGCCCGGCGCAACGCCAACGGCGCGGTGGCGGCGAAGGGCGACCTGCCGCAGAAGATCTGCGCGGCGTGCGGCCGGCCGTTCAGCTGGCGGCGCAAGTGGGCGCGCGACTGGGAGAACGTCCGCTTCTGCTCCGACCGCTGCCGCTCGCGCGGCGCTGAGGATGGCAAGCAACCGGACAAGGCAACACCGGGCCGCGCGAGGCGGCCCGGTGCGGGATAGGCTTCCGTCAGCACGGCACTACCCGGACGGTGCCGGATGAGCCGTCAGGGCTCGCGTCGCGCGGTTACCAGCGGACCATGCCGGCGTCGACGTTGAGCGTCTGGCCGGTGATCCACTTCGCATCGTCGGAGGCAAGGAAGGAGACCGCGGCGGCGATATCGGCCGGCTGGCCCTTGCCCGGAAGCGCCTGCAGCATCTCGACGAAGCCGAAGGCCTGGGCGTGCGGGCTCGCCATCACGCCTTCCGTCTCGGTCAGGCCCGGCGTCACCGCGTTGACGTTGATGGCGTGCTTGCCGAGTTCGGTCGCGAGCGCGCGGGTGAGGCCGAAGACGCCGCCCTTCGCCGCCACATAGGCCGCCATGTTCGGCGTGCCGGCGAAGATGGTGTTCGACAGGATGTTGACGACGCGGCCACCGTGGCCCTGCTTGCGCATCAGGTCGGTCGCCGCGCGCGTCATCAGGAAGGCGCCGGTGAGATTCACCGAGAGAATCTTCTGCCAGTGGGCGAGGTCGACCTCGTCCCAGGCGATGAACGGCACGATCGAGGCATTGTTGACGAGGATATCGAGGTCGCCCGCCGTCGCCATCACCGCCGCGTGCAGCGCCGTCACCTGCGCCGGATCGGAGACGTCGCAGGCGACCGCGAAGGCGCCGTTCGGCAGGTCCGCCGCCACGGCCTTCGCGCCCGCCTCATTGATGTCGCTGACGCAGACGCGGGCGCCGTCGGCGGCGAGGCGGACCGCGATCGCCTTGCCGATGCCCTGGGCCGCGCCGGTGACGATCGCCACCTTGCCGGAAAGCTTGCCGCTCATGTGAAGTCCCCTTGTTGGTTCGGATGTTCTTTGAAGGCGGCTCAGAGGCCCGCGTCGATCGCGGCCATCGCGGCCGCGACACCGGCACCGACGTCGACCGTGTGGCCGAGCGAATTCAGTGCCCCGCCGAGCGCCGAGACGGCGATGACGGCGTACATCGGCCGGGCCGTCGTTCCCATGTGGCCGATGCGGACGAGGCGGCCGAGCGTCTCGCCGCGGCCCGACGACACCGTCACGCCGTAGCGCTCGCGCATCGCCGCCCTGAGCGCCGGCTCGTCGACGCCCGCCGGCACCTTCACCGCCGTCGTCGTCGGCGAGGCGATCTCGTCGCGCGCCGCCCACAGTTCCAAGCCCATCGCCTTGACGCCGGCTCGGCAGGCGGCGGCCGTCGCCGCATGGCGTGCCCACACCGCCGCCGGTCCCTCGCCGAGATAGAGGTCGAGGGCCGCGTCGAGGGCGTACATCTCCGACACCGACGGCGTGAACGGGAACGGCTGGTCGGCCCGCCAGGCGTTCTCCCAGTCGAGGATCGACAGCATCGACGCGCGGGGGGCGAGCGGATTGGCCTTCATTTTCTCCCAGGCGCGGGCGCTGACGCCCATCAGCGTCAGCCCCGGCGGGCAGCCGAGGCACTTGTTCGGGCCGGTGACGAAGATGTCGGAATGCGAGGCAACCGGGTCGACGTCCATGCCGCCGAACGACGACACCGCGTCCACCAGCAGATAGGCCCCGTGCTTCGCGACGATGGCGCCGATCGCCTCGATCGGGTTGATGGTGCCCGACGGCGTGTCGTGGTGGCAGACGGCGACGACCTTGATGTCCGGCCGTGCCGCGAAGGCCTTCTCGACCGCGGCTGGATCGATCGCCTCGTTGTACGGCACCTCGATCTCGACGAGCTCCTTGCAGTAGCGCTTCGCCCAGTAGCCGAAGCCCTTGCCGTAGACGCCGGAGGCGAGGTTCAGCACCACGTCGTCGGCGGCGATCAGCGAGGCGGCGGCGGCCTCGAGCCCCAGCACCGGCTCGCCCTGCAGGATCACCGGCACGTCCGGCGTCTTCAGGGCCTTTTGCGCCTTGAGCGCAGTCGCCTCGTAGAAGGCCTGGAAGGCCGGGTCATAGTCGTACCAGACGGTGCGGGAGAGAGCCCTGAGCACCGCCGGATAGGCGTCCACCGGCCCCGAGGTGAGGGTGAACACCGGCTCCGAGATCGTCTTCGTCATCGCCCTGCCCCGTTTTCGTTGGTCGTCTGCACGGCGGTCGGCGGCACCGAAGCGCCGCAGCGCTTCTCCCCGCCAAACCCCTCCAGAGTCATCCTCGGCCTTGTGCCGAGGATCCACTCCCACGGCACCGCCTCGACCGCGGAGCCGAAAGGATCCCAGGCACAAGGCCTGGGATGACTACGATCGGGTGAGTGGCTCCAGCACACCCCGCCCCACCGTGCCAGTCTCACTCCGTCCCCGCGTTCGTCATCACCCGGCTTGACCGGGTGATCCATTCAGCATCGCAGCGTCGCGGCTGTGATGGATGGCCCGGTCAAGCCGGGCCATGACGGTGGAGAGGGGGTCGGCGGAGAGGAGAGCGGCGGCGGCCGCGGCCTCAGAAGCCCTTCACCCGTAGAACTGGATGCCCGTCTTGTAGGTCTTGAAGTTCTCCATATCGTGCGAATACATGAGATCCGCGCCGTGCTTCTCGGCGAGCGCCTTCAGCTTGCGCATCGAGGCGACGCCGGCGACCGGGTCGATGTGGAAGGACGCCTGGTTCAGCGTCTCCAGGCTCTTCTGCGTATAGGCCGCGTCGATGGTGAACAGGATCGGCTTGCGGCCGCCGAACTCGACGAGCAGGCTGTAGTTTCCGATGGCGTGGCCGGGCGTGTAGATCAGGTGCACGCCCTTGGCGAGCTCGACGTCGCCGTCGATGCCCTCGAAACGCGAGTTCGCCGCCGTCGTGCCGGCGAGCAGCTGGTCGGTCTTGCCGCGCGCCTCGGCCGCCTCGGCCGAGAACGACAGGTCCGAATAGCCGAGCACCTCGAACGGCTCCGGCTTGCACGCCTGCGCGACTTCCTTCGCGTGGCAGATCTTCTTGGCGTGCGGAAAATACTTGTTGCCGCCGCAGTGGTCGAAGTGGAAGTGCGAATTGACGACGACGCCGATGTCCTTCGGCTCCAGCCCGAGCAGCTTCAGGGCGCCGGGGATGGTCTGCTCCGGCGTCTGGATCGGCTTCTCGAAGGCGAGCACCTTCATCACGTGGTCGTAGTCGTAGCCGGTGTCGACGAGGAAACGGCCCTCGGCGTGCTCGATCAGGATCGAGTAGACCGGGAAGCGGATCTCGCCGCCGGGCCCGCGGTTCCAGTAGACGTGGAAGCCGTCGAGCACGAGCGAGCCGCCGTCGAGCAGGTAGACTTTCGTGTCGGCCATGGTCTGCTCCCTCTTGTCAGTTTCGTCGGTGTTCTCTCGCGGGCCTCAGCGGGCACCGCGCACGTAGGGCAGGCCGAGCGCCGCCGGCAGGCTTGCGCGGCGGCCGAAGACGATGAGCACCGCCATCACCGCGGCGAACGGCAGCATCTGGATGACGTCGGTCGGGATGTTGACGCCGGCCACCTGCAGGGCGGTCGTCATCGACAGGCAGGCGCCGAAGATCAGCGCGCCGGCGAGCACCCACAGAGGCCGGCCGCGGGCGAGCATGGCGAGCACGATGCCGATGAAGCCGGCGCCGCCGGTCATGAACGGGATGAACAGGCCGGCGCCGATGTTGGCCATGAACGCCCCGCCGACGCCCGCCATCACGCCGGTGGCCAGCACCGCCACCGTGCGCGTCGCCACCACGTCGACGCCGGCGACGTCGAGCGCCGCCGGCTTGTCGCCGGCCGCCTGCAGATCGAGGCCGAGGTTGGTGCGGCGGTAGACGAAGGCCATCACCGCCACCATCGCGATCGCCAGGTAGACGAACGGGTGGCGGTCGAACAGCGCCGGCCCGAGGATCGGGATCTCCGACAGGACCGGGATCGGCAGGCTGGTCGCCGCATCGAGACGCGGATAGGTGCGGCCGAACTGGAAGTGGTGGAGGAGCGCCGTCAGGCCCTCGACGCCGAGGGTGAGCGCGATGCCGACGACGATCTGGTTGAGGCCGTGGCGCACGCAGAGGAGCGCCATGATGAGGGCGACCGCCGCCCCGCCGGCCGCCCCGCCGGCAAAGCCCAGCCACAGCGAGGAGGAATAGAAGGCCGCGACGAAGCCGACATAGGCGCCGGCGAGCATCATCCCCTCGATGCCGATGTTGAGCACGCCCGCCTTCTCCGACACCTGCTCGCCGAGGCCGGCGAGCAGCAACGGAATGCCGGCGCTGATGGCGCCGAAGACGAGCGAGGTGAGGAAGGCGTCGGTGAGCAGGCCTTGCATCGGTCAGGCCTTTCCGGCGGCGCGGCGCTTGTGGTCGACGTACTCGACGACGGCGAGCAGGATCAGGATGATCGCCATCAGCACGAGGGTGAAAAAGTGCGGGACGCCGAGCCTGCGCGCCGCGCTCTCGCCGCCGATCGACAGCACCGAGAAGGCGAAGACGTAGGCGATGGCCGCAAAGCCGTTGAGGCGGGCGAGGAAGACGAGCGGCACCACGGCGAGGCCGTAGGCGGGGTTCCAGTCGGCGCGGACGTTGCCGTGCACGCCGAGGATCTCGACCGCGCCGGCGAGGCCGGCGAGGGCCGCGGAGATGGCGAACACCGCCACCGTCAGCTTCGCCACCGGCAGGCCGGCGTGGACCGCCGCGCGGGGATTGGCGCCGACGACCCTGAGCTTCAGCCCGAACGCCGTCCGCGTCATCATCAGGTGCACGGCGATCACTGCGACGAGGCCGATCAAGAGGCTGCTCGACACCGTGGTGTCGAACAGCCGCGGCAGCCGGTCCGGCACGGCAAGCGTGCGCGTTTGCGGCACCGTCGTGCCGGGGTCGAGGAAGAGCAGCTTGACCAGAACGTTCGCCAGCGACACGCCGAGGAAGGTCATCATCAGCGAGGTGATGATCTCGTTGACGCCCTGGTAGGCGCGCAAGAGCGCCGGCACCACCGACCACAGCGCGCCGACGACGCCGGCGGCAACGAAGCACAGCACCAGCGTCAGCCAGCCGGGCAGCGTGCCGATCAGCGCCGGGGAGAGCGCGCCGGCGGCCACCGCGGCGAGCAGGAACTGGCCGTCGATGCCGAGGTTCCAGATGCCGGCACGGAAGGCGACGATCAGGCTCGCGGCGAGCAGCAAGAGCGGCGCCATGCGCGTCAGCGTCTGCTGCAGACCGAGGCCGGTGAACAGCCCGCGCTCCAGCACGTAGCCGTAGTAGGCGAGCGGGTCGACGCCGAGCGCCAGCAGGATGCCACCGGCGAGGACGAGCGCGACGGCGATCGGCGCGACGGAGAGCAGCAGGATGCGCGAGAGCGCCGCCGTCCGCTCCCGGCCACGACCGTCGGCGGGAGCACTGCGCGGCGCCGTGTCGGCGGTCTCCATCGTCACGCCGCCGCTCCGATCATCAACTCGCCCACCCTCAACCGCGCGGTGTCGTCGTTGCCGACGATGCCCGCGAGCCGCCCGCGCGCCATCACCGCGATGCGGTCCGACAGCTCGATCAGTTCGTCGAGCTCGGTCGAGATCAGAAGCACCGCGATCCCCTGCGCGGCGATCTCGCGGATGCGGCGGCGCGAGGCGCGGATGTTCTGCACGTCGAGACCGTAGGTCGGCTTGTTGAAGACGACGACGCGGGCGCCGTCGGCGAGCTCGCGGGCGAGCAGCACCTTCTGGATGTTGCCGCCCGACAGCTTGCCGATCGGCGTCTCGATGCTCGGCGTGCGCACGTCGTAGCGCTTCACCAGCGCCTCGGCGTGGGCAGCGATCTCGGCCGGCCGCTCGAGGCCGCCCGACCAGAACGGCGGCGCGCCGATCTGCTTCAGGAGCAGGTTGAGCGAGATCGGGAACGTGCCCACCGTTCCTTCCGAGAGGCGATCGTCGGTGAGGTAGCGCAGTCCGGCGCGGGTGCGGGCGCCGACGTCGAGGCGGTCGACCGGCTTGCCGTCGACCAGCACGCTGCCGGCGCTCGCCGTGCGCTGGCCGGCGATCGCCTCGGCGAGCTGCTTCTGGCCGTTGCCGTCGATGCCGGCGATGCCGAGGATCTCGCCCGGCGCGATGTCGAAGCTGACGTCCTCGACGCCGACGATGCCGGCGCCGCCGGAAACGGTGAGGTTGCGGACGGACAGGAGCGGCGCGGCCGGGGCGAGGGTGCGGGCGACGTGTGGCTCCGCGTCCGGGTCGCTCGCGCCGGCGCCGAACATCAGCCGCACGATCTCCGCGGTCGCCGCCGCCTCGTCGAGGGCGCTAAGGCGCTCAGGCGGGATCTCGCCGACCTTGCGGCCGAGGCGCAGAACCGAGATGCGGTCGCCGAAGCGGAAGGCCTCGCCGAGCTTGTGGGTGATGAAGACGACGGCGAGGCCGCGGGCGACGAGCCGGCGCATCAGCGCGCCGAGCTCGTCGATGCCCTTCGGCGTCAGCATCGAGGTCGCCTCGTCGAGGATCAGCACGCGGCTGTCGCGCAAGAGCGCCCGGACGATCTCCACCTGCTGCTGCTCGCCGAGCGACAGCTCGCCGGTGACGGCGTCGAGGTTCACCGCGAGGCCGAAGCTGTCGGTGATCTCGTTCACGCGCGCGGCGAGCGTCGCCCTGTCCGGGCGCCGCCACCAGGGCGCGCCGAGGATGAGGTTCTCGGCCACGGTGAGCGTCGGCACCAGCATGACGTGCTGGAACACCGTGCCGATGCCGAGCGAGAGCGCGTGGCGCGGCGAGGTAATGCGCTGCGGGCGGCCGTCGATGCGGATCTCGCCCTCGTCCGGCTCCTGCAGCCCGGAAAGGATGGCGATCAGCGTCGACTTGCCGGCGCCGTTCTCGCCGAGCAGGACGTGCACCTCGCCCGCCGCGAGCGCGAGGTCGATGCGGTCGTTGGCGACGACGCCGGGAAAGCGCTTCGTCACGGCGACGAGCTCGACCAGCGGCGCTGCGGCGGCGGAGCCGGTGGCCGTGGGCCGCCCGGCGGAATGGGAATCGCGTGCCGCGACGGCAGGCGTCATCGTCGTCGCCTCGGGAGGGGTTCACCCGTCGTCGGAACGGGCGGAGCCCCGACCGGCACCCGCAGGCGCCGGTCGGGGTCGTGTTGCAGACGCGTCAGCCGATCGCCGGGGCGATCAGGGCGCGGCGACGTCCGTCATCATGGCGCGCACCTTGGCGGCGTCGAACTCCGGCGTCACGGTGATCTTGCCGGCGAGCATGTCGTCGCGCAGCACCATCACCTCGGCCCACTTGTCGGCCGGCACGTTGGCGGTCTTCAAGAGCTTCACCGAGTCGTCCTTGAGGCCGATCGCGTAGCCCTTGGTGCCGAACTTGTCGGCCTTCAGGTCCTCGATCATCGCGACGTAGACCGGCGTCATGTCCCACACCACCGACGACAAGAGGTTGCCCTTGTCGAGCGAGGTCTTGTCACCGATCACGTCGATGAAGAACACCTTGCCGCCATCGGTCGCCTTGGTGGTCTCGACCGCCTGCAGCATGCCGAAGGACGAGCCGTTGCCCTGGCCGAAGATCACGTCGGCGCCCGCCGCGATGACCGATTCCGTCACGCGCTTGCCGCCCGCGGCGTCGGCGTAGGCGGCCGGGCCGATCACGGCGTAGCGGATCTTGACGTTCGGGTTCTCCGCCTTGACGCCCTCGGCGAACGCCGCCGACTGCGAGTTCCACGACGGAGGCTCGCCCGACACGACGATGCCGACGGTGCCGGTGCGCGACACCTTGGCGGCGAGGCGGCCGGCGAGATAGGCGCCCTCGTGGCCGGACAGCGTGTAGTCGGCGACGAGGCCGGGCTTCAGGCCGGTCGGCGTGTCGACGATCGCCACCGGCACCTTCGTCTCCTCGGCGATTTCCGGCGCTGCGGTGTTGTAGCCCGAGGCGTGGGCGATCATCAGACCGACGCCGTCGGACGCGAGCTCACGCAGCGTCGGCCGCACGTCGCCGTAGCCGAGACCCTCGGCGACGATCACCTCGACGCCGGTCTTCGCGCCGGCGGCCTTCGCCGCGTCGACGCCCTGCTGGTTCCAGCCGAAGTCGGTGCCCTGCTCCGGTGTCAGCACCGCGATCGACTTCACCTCGGCGGCATTCGCCACGCCGAACGTCAATGCCAGCGCCAGCGCGCTGACACCCAGCTTCAATCCCGTCATGCTCATCTCCCACTCCCCTCGTTCACGATGGTCCGGCGGTCCCGCCGCCATCTAAGCAGCCTCAGTCGTGCCCTGTCAAAATAATTCTAGTTGCTCTCTACACACTTCCAAAGTTAATAACTCTGCATTCAAGCGTTGTCTCAAGTCATCCGGACGATATAGATGCCACACGCGCGATCTTATATTCACCTTCTGCTCGCGCCCGTCGGCGCTCTCGCGCTTGCAGGTCAGGCGCTTGCAGGTCAGGCGCTTGCAGGTCAGGCGCTTGCAGGTCAGGCGCTCGCAGGTCAGGCCGCCGTGGCCGGTGCCCCCCGCGGCACCGCCGGACTGGCGCCGCTCGCCGTCACCGCCGTGAATCGCACCGAGACCCCCATCGCCTGCGGCGCCGCGGTGGCGCACTGGTTCTCCGTCGACCTCGCCACCGCCACCCCCGGCGAAACCGCGACGATTGCGCTGTGGCGCGACCCGGCCACCGGCGCGGTGTTCACGCTGAACGAGCACGCCGACCGGCTCCCCGTCGAGCGGCTGTGGTGCGGCGTCGCCGGCCGCGCCTGGGCGACGCGGTCGGAGATCGCGCTGCCGAAGCACGCCGGCGACGCCGCGGACGTCGCGCTCGCCTGCACGCGCGACGGCGAGCGGCTCGCCTGCCGCTGAGCCGCCGCGCCGCACGGGAGGGACGACGTCCGCCGCACGCTCATTTCCCCGCCTTCGCCTCGACCACCGCGAACAGCGTCTCGTACTCCGCCTTGACGGCCGGATCGGCGCCGACGATCGCCTCGCCGATCTGGCGGAACTCCGTCATCATCTTCGCCTGCTCGGCGGCCGGCAGCTCGAGGATCTGGCCCCCATTGTCGGTCCACACCTTCTCGGAGCGGCCGACGTTCGCCACCCCCCACGGGAACACCGCCGTCTCGGCTGCACGCCCCGCCTCGCGGATCGCCGCCTGGATCTCAGGCGTCTGCGCCTGGAACCAGCTCTCGTTGACCAGCGCCACCGAGACGATCTCGGCGAACTTCAGGTCGGTCACCGACTTCGCCACGTCGTAGTACTTGAAGGCGGTGAGGATCGGCATGCCGGCGAGGATGCCGTCGAGGCCGCCGGACTGCAGCTGCGGGATCACCTCCGACAGCGCCAGCGGTACGGGAATCGCCCCCACCGCCTCCATCGGCTTCATCTGCAGCGGCGAGGCGAAGGTGCGGATCTTCAGGCCCTTGAGGTCGGCGAGCGCCGGCGCCGGCGTCTTCGTCAGCACCACCGTCGGGCTGTTGTAGATCGCCCCGATGACCCGCACGTCGCGGTCGAGGAACATCGTCTCCATGTGGTCGCGATAGGTCGGGTCGTGGATCACCGCATCGACCGCCTGCGGCGAGGTGAACAGTCCCGGCACGTCGTAGATCTGGAAGCGCGGGTCGACCGGCGTCAGGAACGAGGTCGGGCTGATGAAGGATTCGATCGTGCCGAGTTGCACGCCTTCCGCCATGCGCGGGATCGCGCCGAGCTGGCTCGCCGGGTAGATCTCGACCTTCACCGCGTCGCCGACGCGATTGGCGAGCTCGGCGGCGAACACCTTCTGCCACTCGTGCTGGACGTCGTTGATGGTGGCGCTCGCGAGCTTCATCACCACCTCGGCCGAGGCGGGCGCGGCGAAGCCGATCGCCGCCGCAGTGACGAGACACGCTCCGAAAGACGTCCAGCTCCGCCGCATCGCTTACCCTCCACTCATGGTACGGACGAGGGCCAGCGATAGCGCCGGCCAATAGGTGATCACCGCCAGCGCCGCGATCTGCACGGCGACGAACGGCAGCACGCCCCGGTAGATCGTCTCGAGCGGCACGCGCAGCACCGACTGCGCGACGAAGATGTTGAGCCCGAACGGCGGCGTGAACATGCCGATCGCGAGGTTCACCGTCATCACGATGCCGAAGTGGATCGGGTCGATGCCGAGGTGCAGCACCACCGGCATGAGCAGCGGCGTCAGCACCAGGATCGCCGAGGTCGGGTCGAGGAAGCAGCCGACCACCAGGAGAACCAGGTTGATGGCGAGCAGGAAGCCGAACGGCGACAGCTCGAGCGCGGCGATCCACGCCGTCAGCGCCTGCGGGATGCCCTGCACGGTGAGGAGCCACGAGAATACGCCGGCGGTGGCGACGATGACGAGGATCTGCGCCGTCAGCATCGCCGAGCGCGTCGCGGCGGCGAGCACGTCGCGCCAGCTCATCGTGCGGTAGACGAACACCGCCACGACGATCGCGTAGAGGCAGGCAAAGCCCCCCGCCTCGGTCGGCGAGAACCAGCCGAGATAGATGCCGGCGAAGATGAACACCGGCATCAGCAGCGCCCACACCGCCTGCCGCGACGCCGCAAGGAAGACGCCGAGGTCGAAGGCGGCGGTCGGCGCGATCGTCTTGTTGCGGCTCGCCCAGGCGACGACGGAGAGCGCCATCATCAGCGCCATCAGCAGCCCTGGCAGCACGCCGGCGACGAACAGCTTCGGGATCGACTGCTCGGACGCAGCGCCGTAGAGGATCATCGCGATCGACGGCGGGATGACGATGTCGATCGAGCCCGACGAGGCGATCAGGCCGACCGCCTTCGCCGGCGGGTAGCCGTCGCGGATCAGCCGCGGGTGCAGCACCTTGCCGACCGCCGCGACCGCCGCGGCGCTCGAGCCGGAGATCGCGCCGATCGCCGTGCAGGCGCCGACGGTGGCGACGCCGAGGCTGCCCGGCAACCGGCCGATCAACGCCAGCACCCAGGCGACCAGCCGGTCGGCGATGCCGCCCGCCCCCATCAGTTCGCCGGCGAACACGAAGAACGGCACGGCGAGCAGCGCGTAGGCGTCGAGCCCGCCGAACATCACCTGGTGCAGCGCGATCGGTGGCGTCGGCAGCACCAGCACGACCGTCAGGATGGCGCCGGCGAGGAAGACGACGAAGATCGGCGTGCCGAGCGCCAGCAGCAGCACGGGCAGGGCGACGAGCGTCCACGTCATCGCCGCGCCCCCGCGGCGGACGGGACGGTCGCGAGCGCCGCGGCGTCCCGCACGGCGAGGATCAGCGCGACCACCGCCATGCCGGCAAAACCGGCGACCAGCGCCGCGTGCGGGATCGCCATCGGCACGCCGAGGCCCATCGAGGTCTGGCCGAGCCGGCCGATCTTCAGGGTGAACATCAGCGACTGCCAGGCGGCGTAGCCGCACGCCGCCGCCATCACCAGTTCCTGGAAGACCAGCAGGCCGGCGCGCGCCCGGCCCTTCAGACGCAGCGTCAAGACGTCGAGGGCGAGATGGCTGCGCTCGGCGGCGGCGACCACCGCGCCGACCATCACCATCCACACCATCGAGTAGACGAGCAGTTCGTCCGCCCCGACGAAGACGAAGCCGACGGTGTAGCGGCCCACGGCGTTGACGACGTTCAGCCCCACCATGGCGACGAGCACGAGGCCGGCGAGGCCGCGCAGCACGGCGAGCGGCGCGCTGACCGGCGCGGTCGCCGGCATCGTCGCTGGTGCTGCCGCCTCCGCCCCCGCCATCGTCAGCTCCGCCCCTCCAGCGCCCGCCGCACCGCGACGAGGCGGTGGGCGCGCTCGGCCTGCAGCTCGGCGATCTTCTCCGGCGTGTAGGAGAACAGCCCCTCGCCCGTCTTGATGCCGAGTTTGCCGGCGTCCGTCTTCTCCGTGACGAAGGCGGCGACATCCTTGCGGTCGGCGAGGTCGGCGTTGAGGAAGCTCGACACCGAGCGGTAGATGTCGAGCCCGGCCATGTCGAGCAGCGCCATCGGCCCGATGACGCTGAGCTTGTAGCCGATGCCCCAGGAGACGACGATGTCGAGCCCCTCGGCGTCGATGACGCCGCGCTCGACGAGGTCGATCGCCTCGCGCAGCAGCGCGTAGAGCACGCGGTTCTCGACGAAGCCCGGCACGTCCTTCTTGACGACCACGGGCAGCAGCCCGAGGCGGCGGATCAGCGCGACGACGGCCTCGACCGTCGCCGGCGCCGTCTGCTCGCCGCCGATCACCTCGATCATCGGGATGATGTGCGGCGGGTTCGACCAGTGCATGCCGACGAGCCGCGCCGGGTTCGACAGGAAGCGCTGCAGCTCGGTGATCGGGATGCCCGAGGTGTCGGAGGCGACGATGGTGCCCTCCGCCACCAGCGGGTCGAGCGCCCGGTAGACGGAGGCCTTGATCTCGAGGTTCTCCGGCACGTTCTCGATGACGAGGTCGGCGCCGTCGACCGCCGCGGCGAGGTCGCCGGCGAACGTCACCTCGCCCTCACCGCTCTCCGGCACCGCGACGCCGAGCCGGTCGAGCACGCCGCGGGCGAGCGGCAGCATCGCCTTCGCCCGCTCGACCGCCGCCGGCGAGGTGTCGTAGACGCGCACGGCGAGGCCGCCGCGGGCGAGCCGCGCCGCCATGCCGGGCCCCATCGTGCCGAGCCCGATGATCGCCACCGTGCGCATCGTCGAGGCTCCTCTCAGGCCGCAGACGCGGCCGGCTTGGCGCCGGTCGCCACCTGGAAGGCCGGCCGTGCCTCGATGCCCTTCAGCCAGCGCGCGATGTTGTCGCTCGGGCCGCGGGTGATGGGGAAGTCCATGCAGCGCTTCAGGATCGGGGCGAGCGCGATGTCGGCGATGGTGAGCTTGCCGAGCGCCAGGAAGTCCTTGCCGGCGAGGTGGGCGTCGACGATCGCCAGTTGCTCGGCGAGGTCCTTCTCGGCCGCCGGATAGCCGGGGCTGCGCTCCTCCGGCTTCAGTTTCGCCTCCTTGAAGGCGGCGAGGTAGCCCGGATTGATGGCGGCGAGGACGAAGTCCATCCACCGCTCCACCTCGGTGCGCTCGGCGGGCGTCGCGCCGGTCAGGCCGGGGCCCTTGGTGGCCGCGAGGTAGCGCAGGATGGTGTTCGATTCCCAGATCACCACGTCGCCGTCGACCAGCGTCGGCACCTTCGAGGTCGGGTTCAGCGCCTTGTATTCGGCGCTCTGGGTGTTGCCGAACTGCCGGCCGTAGTCCTCGCGCGCATAGGGAGCGCCGATTTCCTCGAGGCAGAACAGCACCTTCTGGACGTTGCCGGACGTCTGCCGGCCGAGAAGCTTGATCACGGGCCTAAGGTCTCCCTGCATGCGATCGGCGTCGCGCCACCCGCCGAGCCGTCACTTCGGCAGCGGCTTGTAGGCGATCGCGTCGATCTCGATCTTGGTGTTGATGACGGCGCGCGCCTCCACGGTGGTGCGGGCGAGCGCGGCATTCTTGAAGTATTCGGCGAACACCTTGTTGTAGCGGCCGAAGTCGCGGGTGTCCTGGAGGTAGGTGCAGGCGCGCACGACGTCGTCGAGGGTGGCGCCGTCCTCGGCGAGGATGCGCTCGATGGCGAGGATAGTCGCCCGCGTCTCCTCCTCGATGGTGCCGTCGATCATGTTGCCGTCGGCATCCTTCGGCACCTGGCCGGAGACGAAGATGAAGTCGCCGGCGCGCACCGCCGGATGGAACGGCAGGTTCGGGTTCTTCTTGCCGATCGGGTAGCGGGCGGGCTTGTCGGACACGGGCGGTCGCTCCGGATGATGGATCAGAACAGGCTGGTCTCGATGATGTCGACGCCGTGGATGCGGTCGACGAGATAGATCAGGCCGCGGTCGTCGATGGTGACGTCGTTCGAGGAGGGGCGGTCCTCGCCGGCCGGAACGTCCGGCAGGTAGTGCCCGACCTCCTTCGGCGCGAACGGGTCGGCGATGTCGAACAGGCGGAGACCGTTGGCGAACCAGGCGAACGGGATGATCGTGCCCTTGAAGCGCTCGGACGGCTGGTGGCAGCCGGTCATCGGGGGCTGCGGCGATCCGTCGAGGTCGATGCCGCCCGCGCGGATCGTCGCGATCGGGATCGGCAGCCGCTCCTCGGTGATGTCGTAGACCCAGGCGAACGACGGCGCCGCCGGCCAGAGCTTGGCGACGTCCTCGTCGGCGACGATCATCACCTTGCGGCACATCAGCGGCTGCGGGATCGGCAGGCAGGTGTGCGTCGGGTGCGGAAAGGCCGGGCTGGTGTTGAGGCTCGAGATGAGCTTCGGCCGCGCTATGTCCTCGATGTCGAGGATGAAGAAGCCGTGGTGCCAGTAGCTGACATAGAGCCGGTCGCCCATCCGCATCGGGTGGTGGCAGCGCGGCGTCACCCAGTCGTCCCACGGATAGGCCTCGCCGCCGGCCTTCCACTGGCCGGGGATCCACCAGCGGCCGACCTCCTCGGGCTTCGCCGGGTCGGCGAGGTCGAGGATCATCGCGATGTTGCCGACATAGCCCTCGACCGTCGGCGAGATGTAGGCGTAGCGGCCGTCGAAGTCGTAGCGGTGGACGCCGCGGCCGGCGGTCGTCCACTTGGAGATCAGCTTCGGCGTCGCCGGCTTCGAGACGTCGTAGATCGCCAGTCCGCCGCCGAAGGCCGGGTCGCCGCTCTGGCCGAGCTTCTCGTGGTTGACGACCATGATGCCGTCCTTCACCCGCACCTTGTGCGAGTGCCAGCCCTCCGGCAGGTCGACGACGGCGATGGTGCGCGGGTTCCGCGGGTCGGACACGTCGACGATCGTCGTGCCGCTCGGCGAGCGCATGTGGCCGATGTAGAGCGTCGTGCCGTCGACCCACACCTGCCCGCCGCCGGGGCAGTCGACGCGGGAGACGAACTGCGTGTTCCTGCTCTTCTGCACGGACGGTACCCGGTGAGGCGAGACGGGGAAGGTTCAGGGAAGATCGAACGCGGCGAGACGGCCGGCGGGGCGATCGGCGCCCCGTCGTGCCGATGGCCGCGCCGTCCGCTCAGAGGATGCGGACGACGTCGCCCTGGGCGTCGCGGCCCCACTTCTTGTAGAGCGAGAACGCCTTCAGCGCCGGCTCGTCGCTGGCGACGAACAGGATCGCCGGCTCGGTGGCCGAGCCGTTGACGTGCTCGCACCAGCTCTGGCCGGGCACCGCGACGGTGTCGAACTGCTTCCAGTCGTAGCGCTTGCCGTCGATGATCGAGTGGCCGCTGCCCTCGAACGGCGCGACGAGCAGGCTCGCCGTCTGGCGCATCGGCAGCGTCTTCTCGCCGGGCCGCAGCATCTGCGCGAAGAAGGTGATCGTCTTGAACACCGGGCCGCCCGAGGTCGGGTCGGTGTACTCGACCATCAGCCCCTCGTAGGGGTCGCCGTCCCAGTCCTTGAAGCGCTCGAGCACGTCGCGCATGGCGTCCCACCGGTAGACGTACATCGGCGAGGAGAGGCCCGAGCCGCGCTTGTTGTCGACGAAGCGGGGCGTCATGCCGCCGTGGCCGTAGACGCGCGCCGAATAGTCGGAGGGATAGCGCGCCGTCTGTACCTTCTTCGCCACCACCTCGCCGTCGACGAGTTCGGTGTAGTGGTGGTCGAAGTGTATGGCGTTCAGCGTCTCGATCAGTGGCAGGTCGAGGACCGACAGGTTGATCGCCTCCTCGTCGCCGACGGTGCCGTGGTTGTGCCAGGTGTCGTTCGGCGTCAGCACCATGTCGCCCGGGCCGAAGACGATGTCCTCGCCCTGCACGCCGGTGAAGTTGCCCTTGCCGGTCAGCCCGAAGCGGATGGCGCTCGGCGAGTGCTTGTGCGGCGGCATGATCTCGTTCGGATCGTTCAGCCGGTAGGCGGTGTACATCGTCGACACCGAGGCGCGCTTCGGCGCCAGCCCCGGATTGATGCAGATCACCGAGCGGCGCTCGCTGTCGTCCATCTTGATGAGGTCGGCGGCGCGCCGCAGGATCGGCTCGATGTCCTTGGCGTAGTCCCACACGAACGGGACCGCCTTCTGGGTGGCCATCAGCTGCTTGATCTCGTCGTTCTCGACGTCCGACGAGGTCGCCCAGAACGGGAACAGGTTGCGGGCCGACAGGTCGTCATAGAGCGACTTCAGAGCGGCTTCGCGATTGCTGCGGTCGCGCAGCGGCTGAACCACGGACATCGAATCCTCCCCGGATACGGGCATCCAAACCCTGACCAGCCATGACCATAAGCCGGCTGGTTTCGACCATCAACCCAAAAAAGCGCGGCGCGTACCGGTGTTTTGGACGGCCCAAGTGAGCACTGGTCCGGCTCTCGCCGGACTGCGGTCAACGCCAGCAATTCCGCCACTGCCGCCTGCGAGCGAAAGGGCCGTCGGAACCCTCTTCCGCGCCGGCGGAGGGCCGGACGAGTGCCGCCGGCGGGTCGCGCGGCGTCCGACCATTTACTCAACCACAAGCGCCCGACCAGGCTCCGGATCGCGGCTCAGGCCGCGATCGGCGCCAGCGTCGGCCGGCGCAGGATCAGATCGGCGGCGCGCTCGGCGATCATCACCACCGCGGCGTTGATGTTGCCGGTCGGCATGTCCGGCATCACCGCCGCGTCGACGACGCGCAGGCCACGCACGCCGCGCACCCGCATCTCGGTGTCGACCACCGCCGCCGGGTCGTCGTCGGTGCCCATCCGGCAGGTGCCGAGCGGGTGGTGGACGGTGATCGAGGTCTTGCGGATGTGCGCGTCGATGTCGGCGTCGGCGGTCTTCGTCAGCCCCGGCGCAAATTCGGCCGCCACGTAGGGCGCGAGCGAGGCCTGCGCCGCCACCTCGCGCGCCATCCGCACGCCGGCCCTGAGCGCCTTCCAGTCGGCATCCGCGCCGAGGAAGTTCTGGTGAATGCGGGGTGCCGCCGCCGGGTCGGCCGACGCGATCCGGACAGTGCCGCGGCTCTCCGGGTGCAGCATGACGATGCGGGTGGCGAAGCCGTCCTGGAACGGCTTCTTGAACGGCTCGAGGTACGGCCAGGCGCCGAGCGGCGCGGCGGTGAACAGGAACTGCACGTCCGGCAGCGGCTTCTCCGGCGCGCTCTTCAGGAACGCGGTGATGCCCCCAGGCACGTCGGAGGCGAACCCCTTGCCGAACAGGTAGGCGCGGGCGAGCTCCGGCACGATGCGGTCGTAGCGCATCGCCTTCAGGAATGGCCCCGGGTCCTTGCGGCGGTACATCAGGATCACCGACACGTGGTCCTGCAGGTTCTTCCCCACGCCGGGAAGCGCCACCCGCGTGTCGATGCCGTGCGCGGCGAGTTCCGCCGGTTCGCCGATGCCCGAAAGCATCAGCAGTTGCGGCGAGTTGATGACGCCGCCAGCGAGGATCACCTCGCGGTTCGCCCTGACCCGGTGGCGCTCGCCGGCGCGCACGTAGTCGAGCCCGACGCAGCGGTCGCCCTCGAACAGGAGGCCGGTGACCAGCGCCTCGACAGTCACCGTGAGGTTCGTCCGCTTCAGCGCCGGCCGCAGGTAGGCCGTCGCCGCGCTCGAGCGGCGCCCGTCGCGGATCGACATCTGCAGCCGTCCGAAGCCCTCCTGGGTCGCGCCGTTGTAGTCGTCCGTCCACGCATGGCCCACCGTGCGGCCTGCCTCGGCGAAGGCGTCGACCAGCGGGTCGGCGTACTTGCAGGTCTGCGTGCCGATCGGCCCGTCGCCGCCGCGGAAGGCGTCGGCGCCGCGCTCCCAGCGCTCCTGCTTGCGGAAATAGGGCAGCGCGTGCGCGTAATCCCAGCCCTTCGCGCCGTAGTCCCTCGCCCAGCGGTCGTAGTCGCCGCGGTTGCCGCGCACCCACGCCATCGCGTTGGTCGAGGACGAGCCGCCGACCACCTTGCCGCGGGCGCACTCGACGGCGCGGCCGTCAACGTTCGCCTCCGGCTCGCAGAAATACATCCAGTCGTGCAGGCGGTGCTGCAGGATGCGGCCCCAGCCGAGCGGGATGTGGATCCACGGGTCGCGGTCCCAGCCGCCGGCCTCGAGCAGCAGCACGGAGGCGGTGCCGTCCTCGGAGAGCCGGTTCGCCAGCGTGCAGCCGGCCGAGCCGGCGCCCACCACCACGTAGTCGTAGCCCGCCTCGTCCCGCATCCGCGCCGATCCCCTGTGCTGCCGCCCGCGGCGCCCCTGCCGATGGTGGTTCGCGACGGAATCGACCATCGCCCAACCAATCTTGTCAACCACGAACTGGAAATCGTATAAACGGTCGAAGTTTGGTTGAGTCGGGCGAACCCAAAGGGCGCTTGACCGCCGGCGACGGGACGGAACAGCTTCGAGGGGTTCGCATGACGGGGGTCGGCAGCGTGTGGCAGCCTGCGGCGCCGCGGGACGAGGGTCCGTCGGACGCCGCGACGGAGGCCTCCCTGGACGCGATCGTCGAGGCGGTGCGCGGCATCCTCGCCGGCGGCGCCATCCCGTCCGAGCGGGCGCTGTCCGAGCGGCTCGGCGTCAAGCGCCACCGGCTGCGGCTGGCGCTCGAGACGCTGCGCGACGCCGGCGAGCTCGGCCCGGCGAAGGCCGGCCGCCGCGCCACCGCGCCGCCCACCAACGACGAGGCGTTGGTCAGCGTCACCAACCCGATCGAGGTGATCGAGCTGCGCTTCATGCTGGAGCCGGCGCTCGCCCGCCTGGCGGCGCTGCGCGCCTCGCCGTTCGAGATCCAGCGCATCGTGCTCGCCGCCTCGACGCCGCCGGGCAGCCCTTACGGCTCCGCCGACTTCGCCTTCCACAGGGCGGTGGCCGTCGGCTCGCGCAACGGCCTCGCCGTCGAGCTCTATCGGCTGCTCCGCCAGGTCGGCACCGACGTGCGCGTGCGCGTCGGCAACCCGGCGCCGCCCTGCCCGAAGCGCCTCGCCCGGCGCGACGCCGAGCACCGCGCCATCGCCGACGCCATCTCGACGCGCGATCCGGAAGCCGCCGAGCTCGCCATGCGCGCCCATCTCGCCGCCGTGCAGCGGCAGATCATGGAACGCCTGTCGCCGGGCCTCACCGCCGCCTGAGGCGGCGACGCCGCGCACGCGCCGGCGACCGGATCGCGGCCCGCGCCGACCCCATCCGGGCTGCCGCCGGTCTTCTGCCGTTCCGCCGCCCGCTCTCACCCCTGCCCTCGAGGACGACGCCCATGCTGCCCCCCGCCGAGGTCGACATCCTCGTCATCGGCGCCGGTTCGGCGGGCGCCGTCGTCGCCGCCCGCCTCAGCGAAGACCCGGCCCGCTCCGTCTGCCTCGTCGAGGCGGGCGAGTGGCCGACCGATCCCGACGTCGCCAACCCGGCGATGTGGCCGCTGCTGCAGGGCCGTCCCTACGACTGGGCCTACGAGACGGTGCCGCAGGCCGGCACCGCCGGCCGCGTGCACGCCTGGCCCCGCGGCCGCATGATGGGCGGTTCGAGCGGCCTCAACGCGATGGCGCACGTGCGCGGCCACCCGGACGACTTCGCCGCCTGGGCCGAGGCCGCCGGCCCGCGCTGGTCGTACGAGGGATTGCTGCCCGCCTTCCGTCGCTCCGAGCGCTTCTCCGGCGGCGCATCCGACGTGCACGGCGCCGACGGCCCGTTCGACGTGTTCCTGCCGGACGCCGAGGTGAGCCCGCTGGTGCGCGCCTACATGGCGGCGGGCGAGGCGCTCGGTGCGCCGCGGCTCGGCGACCACAATCTCGGGCCCCTCTGCGGCACCGCGCCGAACTCGCTGAACATCCGCGCCGGCCGGCGCGTCACCGTCGCCGACGCCTACCTCGCCGGCCTGCAGGACCGGCCGAACCTCACCGTCGTCACCGGCGCGGCGATCAACTGGCTGGCGCTCGCCGGCGGCCGCGTCGATCACGTCGTCGGCCGCACCGCCGGCGGCGGCAGCTTCTTCGCGCGCGCCGGGCGGGTGATCGTCTGCACCGGCGCCGTCGCCTCGCCGCTCCTCCTGATGCGCTCCGGCATCGGCGATCCCGAAGAGCTCGCTCGGGCCGGCGTCGCCTGCACGGTGCCGCTGCCCGCCGTCGGCCGGAACCTGCGCGACCACCTGCTGATCGCCGGCAACCTCTACCGCTCGCGCCGCCCCATCCCGCCGACGCAGCTGCAGCACTCCGAATCGCTGATGTACCTGCACAGCGACGACCTCGCCCGCGCCGACGGCAGCCCGGACGTCGTGCTCGGCTGCGTGGTCTTGCCGGCCGTCTCCGAGTGCTTCGCGCGGCCGGCGATCGGCACCGCCTACACGCTGCTCGCCGGCGCCTGTCATCCGACCAGCCGCGGCAGGGTCCGCCTCGGCGGCCCGTCGCTAACCGACCCGCCGATCATCGACCCGGCCTATCTCTCGACCGACGCCGACCGCCGCGGCTTCCGCGCCGCGCTGCGCACGGCCCGCGCCGTCGGCGCCGCCGCGCCGCTCGACGACTGGCGCGCCGAAGAGCTGCTGCCGGGTCCCGGCACCGACGACGATGCAGCGCTGGACGCCTTCATCGCCAGGGCAGTGATCACCCACCACCATCCCGTCGGCACCTGCTGCATGGGCCGCGGCGACGACGCGGTCGTCGACGGCGATCTCCGCGTGCACGGCGTCGACAACCTCTTCATCGTCGACGCCTCGGTGATCCCGAAGCTCCCCGCCGGCCCGGTCAATGCCGCAGTGGTGGCAATCGCCGAGACGTTCGCGGGCTACTTCCCGGAGCTTTGAAAGGGCTTCCGGCTGGCTGGTCCGAAGGATCGCCGTCCGCCCAACCTCTCCCCGTCATGCCCCGGCTTGACCGGGGCATCCAAGCCACGGAAACGACGGGCGTTTCTACACTCGGCATGGATCGCCCGGTCAAGCCGGGCGATGACGGATTGACGGGCGCAGGGGTGAATACGGGAACCGGCCGTTGGTCTCCCCCGCTCAAGCCTCCTCGACGTCCGAGACGTCGATGCCGGCCCCCGCCATCGCCCGCTTCGCCGCGTCGCGACCGGTGTAGAAGGCGGCGTTGATCGAGCCGGGATAATCGAGGTAGGTCGCCTCGCCGGCGAAGAACAGGCGGCCGTCCACCGGCTTCCCGAGTTCCGCCCGCAGCTCCAGGCCGCCCGGCAGCGCGTGCGTGTAGGCGCCGAGCGCATACTTGTCCCTCGTCCACATCGACGCCTTGCCGCGGGTGAAGACGCGCTCGGGCTTGCCGCCGAAGACGTGCTGCACCGTCTTCAGTGCTTCGCGGATGACCGCCCGCTCGCCCTGCTTCTCCAGCCCCCAGATCTGCGGGCCGCCGACGATGATGGTGCCGATCCGGCGCCCCCACACCCGGCTGAAGACGACGCGCAGATGCGGACCGTCGTAGACCTCGGTGGCGCTCGTATTGGCGCCGACGCCGTCGAACACCTCCTCGCTGAACTCCAGCGCCACCCGCGCGACCGCCCCCATCGGCAGGCCGGCGATCGCCTCGCGGTGTCGCTTCGGCAACGGCGGATCGAAGCCCGGCCGCCCGTCGGCGAGCACGCCGACCGGGACCGTGCAGACGACCGTCTTCGCCTCGACGGTCCCTTTCGACGTGGCGACGCGGAGGGTCTTGCCGCGCCAGTCGACCGATTTCACCGGTGTCGAGAGCTTGATGTCGAGCCCCTTCGCCAGGGACGCCACGAACGCGCCGATGCCCTTCGGCGTCAGCCACTTGTCGTCGCTCGGCAATCCGAACGGCGCTTCGCGGCGCGACAGCGTCCAGAGCTCCAGCGCGCTCAGTTGCGATAGCCGCGCGCCGTGCTCCGTCGTCAGCAGCGAGGCGACGGATTGGTAGAAGGGGCTTTCGCGGAGCGGCTTCAACAGCTCGCTCATCGAGATGTCGGGGATCTCGCCGCGGTGGATCGCCTTGCCGCCCTCGTCGAGCAGCCCGATCATCCCGAGCAGTGCCTCGGCGACACCGAGCGTGACGGGGGATTCGAGCGGCACCGGCTTGCCGCGCTGGAAAAGCGCCGAGGGAAAGTAGTTCGGCACCATCACCAGCTTCGACCTCACCGCAAGATCGTAGACCGGGTTCCAGGTCTTGCCGGGCTGGTTCGGCCGCGGCACGACGCTCTGGAAGTAGGCGGCACCGAGGTCAACCGGCCAGGACAGCTTGTCATAGGTGACGGTGCGCCCGCCGACGCGGTCGCGCGCCTCGAGCACGATGTAGCGGATGCCCTTGGCCGCGCAGGCGCGCGCCGCCGAGATGCCGGCGACGCCGGCCCCGAGGATGACGACGTCGTAGCGCTTGCCGTCGATCGCCGCGTCGGCGTCCGAGGCGGTGCCGGCGAGTTCCGTCGCGGCCAGACCCGTCGCGGCGAGACCCTGCACGACCGTCCGCCGCGACGGACGAACGCCTGCAATCTGCGGATGCTCCAGCTCCGCACGTTGATCCTTGGTCATGGAAGCTGCCCTCCCCCGTGACCGGCACGTCTCGTCGCTTCCGCAAACCGGGGTGCCGGCTCCCCGGAGGAGGTTGACGCAGATGGCGGGAACGCGTGCAGGGTACAGCCCGGACGACAGTTAACAGCAATGCGGTAGCAGATTCAATTCTGCTTGGAAAAATTAGCGCGTTGCATGGGAGGATCGGTCGTCTACCGACGAAACACTACGCCGCACCAATGTCGCCGCTCTCTCGCCATGCCGCTAAAAGGCTAGAGACTTCGCGGGCGAGGGACTCCCGACGAGAGCGGCAGGATGGTTTCGCCGTCCGCCGATCTCGACAAATCCGGCAAGCTGCCATCACCTCGTCGCATCTCGCCGTTTCAGGCGCCGGTAACCCGCACGGCCCGATGTTCTCGCTCCGCCAGCTCCAGTACTTCGTCGCCGTCGCCGAGAACGGCTCGTTGACGCGCGCCGCCAATCAGCTGTCGATGTCGCTGTCGACGCTGACGGAAGCCGTACACGCGCTCGAACAGGATCTCGGGTTGAAGCTCGTCGAGCGCCATCCGCGCGGCGTGCAGCTCACCCTGAAGGGCCAGCAGTTCCTTCGCCATGCCACCAAGATCCTCGCCGACGTCGCCGACGCGCGCCGCACCGTCGCCGAGGAGAACACGGCGCTCTCCGGCTCACTGCAGATCGGCGTCACCGCGCTGGTCGCCGGCTACGTGTTCTCCGACCTGCTCGCCCGCTTCCGCCGCGCCCATCCGGCCGTCGCCGTCTCGGCGGTCGAGGACGGCCGCGACTATCTCGAACACCTGCTCGTCAACGGCGAGCTCGACGTGGCGGTGGTCGTGCAGCCGCGCGACCGGCCGGCGCGCGAGGCACAGGCGCTGGAGACGGAGGTGCTCGAACTGTCGCCCTACCGGCTGTGGCTGCCGCTCGGCCACCGGCTGGCCGCGGAGGCGGAGGTGTCGCTTTCGGCGATCGCCCGCGAGCGGCAGATCGTGCTTGCCGTCGACGAGATCGAGGAGACCGCCGACGCCCACTGGCGCGCCCACGGCCAGCGCCCGCCGGTCGCCTTCCGCACACGGTCCGTCGAGGCCGTGCGCTCGCTCGTCGCCACAGGTGCCGGCGTCGCCATCCTGCCCGACCTCGTCTACCGCCCGTGGTCGCTCGAAGGCGACCGCATCGAGGCGCGCCCGATCGCCGAGCCGCTGCCGACCGTCGAGGTCGGCCTCGCCTGGCGCCGCGGCGCCCCGCTGCCCCGCACGGCGCGGGATTTCGTGGCGGTGGCACGGGCGATGCGGGCGGCACGGGCGCGGGGGTGAAGCGGGAAGTCCATGCAGTACGGGCCTTGCATTGCCGTTCTGGGAAGTTATATTTCAGTATAACTCGGAGGCGACCATGCTGACCTCGACCCTTCGAACCGTCGGCGGTTCCGTCATGATGGCGATCCCGAAGGCCATCCTGGAAGGCCTCGGCCTCGCCGCCAACGAGAAGGTCGCCCTGCACATCGAGCACGGCAAGCTCGTCGTCGAGCCGCGGCCCCGGCCGCGCTACACGCTCGCGGAGCTGATCGCGCAGTGCGATCCGACGGCGCCGGAGCACAGTGAGCAGCGAGACTGGGACGAGGCGGAGCCGGTCGGTCGGGAACTGCTGTAGTGGACCGTGGCGACATCTGGCACGTCGACCTCGATCCCACCAAAGGGCGGGAGCAGGCGAAACCGCGCTATGTGCTGATCCTGACGCTGCGGGAGTTCAATGCTCTCGGCACGCCCATCGTCGCGCCGATCACGAGTGGTGGCAATTTCGCCCGAGACCGAGGCTTTGCGGTCTCCCTGACGGGCGCCGGGACGAACGCCACGGGTGCCGTCCTGTGCCACCAGCTTCGCGCTCTCGACCTGAAGGCCCGCAACGCCCGCTTCTCCGAGCGTGTCCCAGACTACATCGTCGACGACGTACTCGCCCGCGTTCAGACGCTGTTCGAGTGAGGGTCGGCGTTGCCCGCTGCGGGGCGAACAAGGTCTTGCACAGCCGATTTCTTGTAGCTACATAAAATGTGAGCGGCGGGGGCGGCGGTGGATGACCGCTACGATTGGGATGAACAGAAGCGGCAGGCGAACCTCCGCAAGCACGGCGTGGATTTCAAGGCTGCCGCCGGCTTCGACTGGGAGACCGCGCTGGTGCTGCAGGATGAGCGCTTCGGCTGCACTGAGGCGCGTTCCGTTGCGATCGGATGGCTGGAGGGCCGACTGCACCTCCTGGTGTTTCAGGACCGGCGCGAGCACGTTCGTCTGATCAGTCTGCGCCGGACGACGCCACAGGAAGGAAGACTTTATGCCGCGTGGGCAAGGGCGAACCAGGAAGGGCGCGATTTCCCCTGAGGAGGTGGAGATGTGGCGGAGATCGGCCGAACTTGCGGAGATCGATGTCGAGTTGTCGGACGTGGATCCCGGAATTCCGGATGAGGACAGCCCAGAGTTGACCGCTGGCGACTTCGTGCGAGGGCGTCCGGCCACGGAGGCTGTTCCTCACATTGTCGACGCCTGGCGGCGGTCGCGCGGACGCCCAAAGTCCGACGCTCCGAAGACGCAGGTCACGCTTCGGCTGTCGCAGGAGGTGCTGGAGCACTTCAAGGCTGGCGGACCCGGCTGGCAGACCCGGATCGACGACACCTTGAAGAAGGCGATTGGCAGCTAGAAACCTCACTTCGGTTTTTCCGAAGGCAGTTTCCAGATTTTCGCCATAGCGGCGAACGGCAGGGCGGCTTCATACTGTTCCCCAGTGCCGCCGGCGTATTCGGACGACCCGAACGGGCGCCCGCGGGCGGCGGGGAACGGAAGGGCGGCGGGCGCCGCAGCGCCTCCCGCCGAGGGGAGTGCTCCATGACGAAAGCGCTGATCGCCTCGACGGCGGTGGCGGCCCTGCTGTTCGCGCAGGTGCCGGCCCGGGCCGAGATCACTGCCGTGGGCCCGGGCGAAGGGTCCGTCGATATCGTCGCCTGGCCGGGCTACATCGAGCGCGGCGAGACCGACAAGGGCTACGACTGGGTCACCGAGTTCGAGGGCAAGACCGGCTGCAAGGTCAACGTCAAGACCGCCGGCACCTCCGACGAGATGGTGGCGCTGATGAACGAGGGCGGCTTCGACCTCGTCACCGCCTCCGGCGACGCCTCGCTGCGCCTCATCGCCGGCAAGCGCGTGCAGCCCGTCAACGTCTCGCTGATCCCGAGCTGGGGAACCGTCGACGAGCGCCTGCAGAGCGCGCCCTGGCACACCGTCGGCGGCGTGCACTACGGCGTGCCCTACCAGTGGGGCGCCAACGTGCTGATGTACAACACCGACGTCTTCAAGACGGCGCCCGATAGCTGGTCGGTGGTGTTCGAGGAGCAGACGCTGCCCGACGGCAAGTCCAACAAGGGCCGCATCCAGGCCTTCGACGGCCCGATCTACATCGCCGACGCGGCGCTCTATCTGATGCAGACAAAGCCTGAGCTCGGCATCAAGGACCCCTACGAGCTCACCGAGGACCAGTACAAGGCGGCGCTGGAGCTGTTGCGCACGCAGCGCGGGCTGGTCTCCCGCTACTGGCACGACGTGATGATCCAGATCGACGACTTCACCAACGAGGGCGTCGTCGCCTCGTCGTCCTGGCCGTTCCAGGTGAACTTGCTGAAGAGCCAGAACAAGCCGATCGCCTCGGTCGTGCCGGCGAGCGGCGCTACCGGCTGGGCCGACACCACCATGATGGCCGCCGACGCGCCGCATCCGAACTGCGCCTACCTGTGGATGGAGCACTCGATCAGCCCGAAGGTGCAGGGCGACCTCGCCGCCTGGTTCGGCTCGGTGCCGTCGGTGCAGGCCGCCTGCAAGGGCAATGCGCTGCTCGGCGACGAGGGCTGCGCCACCAACGGCCTCGGCAACTTCGATAAGATCCACTTCTGGCGGACGCCGGTGGCGAAGTGTGAGAGCCAGGCCGCCGGCTGCGTGCCCTACTACCGCTGGGTGACGGACTACATCGCCATCCTCGGCGGGCGGTGAGCGGCGCCGAGCACCTCGCTCTGACGCGAGCGTCATCCCGGACAAGCGAGCCGCAGGCGAGCGCCGATCCGGGACCCAGCGTAAGAGTCCGCGCCGGTGGGCGCGGCTCCAGGACGTCGCGCCGAGCGCGACGTCCATCCTGAGGCGCGGCTTGCGCCGCGCCGACTGTCCGCTGGGTCCCGGATCGCTCCGCGTTGCTTCGCGTCCGGGATGACGACCCGAGATTGCTGAACTCTGCTCCTCGCAGCCGCACCCGGCGCTGCGTCGAGCCGCGGAATTGACGCCCCATGACCCCCGCCGTCCGCTTCGAGCGCGTCGTCCGCCACTTCGGCTCCGTCAGGGCCGTCGACGGCGTCGACCTCGAGATCGCCGCCGGCGAGTTCTTCGCCATGCTCGGCCCCTCCGGCTCCGGCAAGACGACGTGCCTGCGCCTGATCGCCGGCTTCGAGCAGCCGAGTGCGGGGCACATCGAGATCTTCGGCGAGACGGTCGAGGGCGTGCCGCCCTACCGCCGCGCCGTCAACACGGTGTTCCAGGACTACGCCCTCTTCCCCCACCTCTCCGTCCTCGACAACGTCGCCTACGGGCTGATGGTGAAGGGCGTCGGCAAGGCCGAGCGCCACGCGCAGGCCGCCGAGGCGTTGGCGCTCGTCAAGCTCGCGAACCTCGGGCAGCGCCGGCCGTCGCAGCTCTCCGGCGGCCAGCGCCAGCGCGTCGCGCTCGCCCGCGCCCTGGTCAACCGGCCGAAGGTGCTGCTGCTCGACGAGCCGCTCGGGGCGCTGGACCTCAAGCTCCGCGAGGAGATGCAGGTCGAGCTCAAGGCCCTGCAGCGCAGCCTCGGCCTCACCTTCGTCTTCGTCACCCACGACCAGGGCGAGGCGCTGTCGATGGCCGACCGCGTCGCCGTCTTCGCCGAGGGCCGCATCGTCCAGGTCGGCTCGCCGGAGGACGTCTACGAGCGGCCGGCGAACCGCTTCGTCGCCGAATTCGTCGGCGGCTCCAACGTGCTGACGGCCGCCGAATCCTCAGCCTTCGGCGGACCGGCGCAGTTGTGCTCGCTCCGCCCCGAGGCAATCGGCCTCGTCGCTCGCGACACCGCCGGCGCGGTGCCGGTGACCGTCGTCGACGTGCAGTACCACGGCGCCAGCCGGCGCACCGTCGTGGCGCTGTCCTCCGGCCGCCGGCTCGCCGTCGTCGCGCCGTCCGGCGCCGGTCCGGCGCTGACGCCCGGCGCGCCGGCGGCGATCCTCGTGCCGGCCGAGCGGCTGTGGCCGATGGAGGGCCCGTGAGCGCGGCCGCCGCCACGCTCAGCCCCCGCGGCGGCCTCACCGGCCGCGTCGCCGACGGGCTGTGGCGGCACCCGCGCGTCCATCTCCTGCTGCTGCTGATCCCGCCACTGCTCTGGCTGGGCGTCGTCTATCTCGGCAGCCTGTTTGCGATGCTCGCGCAGAGCTTCTTCTCGATCGACGAGTTCACCGGCCAGATCGACCGCACGCTGACGCTGTCGACCTACGCGCAGCTCCTGCAACTGGCGAACCTCGACATCATCGCCCGCACGGTGCTGATGGCAGCCAGCGTCACCATCGCCTGCGCGCTGATCGCGCTCCCCGTCGCCTACTACGCCGCCGTCTACGCCCGCGGCCGCACCAAGGCGGCGTTCTACTTCCTGGTGATGATGCCGCTGTGGTCGGCCCATCTCGTCAAAGTCTACGCCTGGAAGCTCTTGCTCTCGAAGGAAGGCGTCGTCGGCTGGGTGTTCGACGCCGTCGGCCTCGGCTTCGTGCTGGAGGCGATCCTGGCGATTCCGGTGATCGGCGGGCCGTCGCTGTCGACGAGCTATCTCGGCACCTTCCTGGTCTTCACCTATGTGTGGCTGCCCTACATGATCCTGCCGGTGCAGGCAGCACTCGAGCGGGTGCCGAAGAGCCTCGTCGAGGCCGCCGCCGACCTCGGCGCGAGCCCGGGCAAGAGCTTCCGCTCGGTGATCCTGCCGCTCGCCCTGCCCGGCCTCGCCGCCGGCTCGATCTTCACCTTCTCGCTGACGCTCGGCGACTTCATCATCCCGCAGATCATCGGCGGCTCGACGATCTTCATCGGCCAGGCCGTGCTGATCCACCAGGGCACCGCCGGCAACATCCCGCTCGCCGCCGCCTTCACCGTCGTGCCGATCGTCGTGATGGGGCTCTATCTGTGGGGCGCGAAGAAGCTCGGGGCGTTCGATGCGCTCTGACCGCCGACCGCCGTTCCTGCTCTCGCTCGGCGCCTTCGCGGGGCTGCTGTTCCTGCACGTGCCGCTCGGCTTCGTCATCCTCTATGCCTTCACCACCGAGGAGAAGACCTACCAGTTCCCGCCGCCGGGGCTGACCTTGAAGTGGTTCGCGGTCGCCTTCGAGCGCACCGACATCTGGGCAGCGATCCAGCTGTCGCTGCAGGTGGCGGCGCTGTCGACGCTGCTCGCGCTCATCCTCGGCACGCTGATCGCGGCGGCGCTCGCGAACCACCGCTTCTTCGGCCGCGAGACGCTGTCGCTCTTGGTCATCCTGCCGATCGCCCTGCCCGGCATCGTCACCGGCATCGCGCTGCGCTCGGCCTTCAACATCATGGACGTGCCGTTCTCGACGTGGACGATCGTGCTCGGCCACGCCACCTTCTGCATCGTCGTCGTCTACAACAACGCCGTCGCCCGCTTCCGGCGGCTGTCCGGCTCGCTCGTCGAGGCGTCGATGGACCTCGGCGCCGACGGCTTCCAGACCTTCCGCTACGTTGTGCTGCCGAACCTCGCCACCGCGCTGATGGCCGGCGGCATGCTCGCCTTCGCGCTGTCCTTCGACGAGGTGATCGTCACGACGTTCACCGCCGGCCAGCAGGCGACGCTGCCGATCTGGATGCTGAACGAGCTCATCCGCCCGCGCCAGCGGCCGGTCACCAACGTCGTCGCCGTGTTCATCATCCTCGTCACCTTCCTGCCGATCCTCGCCGCCTACTACCTCACCCGGGACGAAGAGCCCGGCCGCGGCGCGGGACACTGAGCGAACAACCGAACCGACCCCGTGGAGGCAAACCCCATGTCCGCAGCCGCTTCCGTCGCCCTGCCCACCAAGATGCTGATCGGCGGCGAGTTCGTCGCCGGCACCGAGGCCGAGGAGACGATCTTCGCCCCGAAGACGGGCGACACCCTCCTGAAACTGCCCGAGGCGTCGGCCGAGCAGATCGACGCCGCCGTCGCCGCCGCCGGCGAGGCCTTCACCACCTGGTCGCGCACCACGCCGGCCGAGCGCGCCGGCCTGCTCCTGAAGCTCGCCGACCGCATCGAGGCGGAGGCGGAGACGTTCGCGACGCTCGAGGCGCTGAACTGCGGCAAGCCGCGCCATTCTGTGCGGGGCGACGAGATCCCGGCGGTGGCGGACTGCTTCCGCTTCTTCGCCGGTGCCTGCCGCGTGCTGCCCGGCAGCGCCGCCGGCGAGTACATGGCCGGCTACACCTCGATGATCCGCCGCGACCCGATCGGCGTCGTCGCCTCGATCGCGCCGTGGAACTACCCGCTGATGATGGGCGCCTGGAAGCTCGCCCCAGCGCTCGCCGGCGGCAACACCGTGGTGCTGAAGCCGTCCGAGCAGACGCCTCTGACGACGCTGAAGCTCGCCGAACTGATCGCCGAGATCTTTCCCAAGGGCGTCGTCAACGTCGTCTGCGGCCGCGGCGGCAGCGTCGGCCAGACGCTGATCTCGCACCCGAAGGTGTCGATGATCTCGCTCACCGGCGACATCGCGACGGGCAAGAAGGTGCTGACGGAAGCGGCGAAGACGGTGAAGCGCACCCACCTCGAGCTCGGCGGCAAGGCGCCGGTCGTGGTGTTCGACGACGCCGACATCGAGGCCGTCGTCGAGGGCGTGAAGATCTTCGGCTTCTACAACGCCGGCCAGGACTGCACCGCCGCCTGCCGCATCTACGCGGCCGATCGCATCTACGACCGCTTGGTCGCCGACCTCACCTCGGCCGTCTCGTCGATCCGCTTCGGCCAGGCGGATGACGCCAACAACGAGATGGGCCCCTTGATCTCGCCGCGCCAGCGCGACCGCGTCGCCTCCTTCGTGGCCCGCGCCGGCGAGCAGAAGCACATCGAGGTGACCACCGGCGGCAAGCCGGGCGAGGGCAACGGCTTCTTCTTCCAGCCGACGGTGGTGGCGGGCGCGCTGCAGTCCGACGAGATCGTCCGCCGCGAGGTGTTCGGCCCGGTCGTCTCGGTGACGCGCTTCTCCGAGGTCGACGACGCGGTCGCCTGGGCGAACGATTCCGACTACGGCCTCGCCTCGTCGGTGTGGACGAAGGATGTCGGCCGCGCGCTCGGCACCGCGGCGCGGCTGCAGTACGGCTGCACCTGGATCAACTGCCACTTCGCGCTGGTCAACGAGATGCCGCACGGCGGGCTGAAGCAGTCCGGCTACGGCAAAGACCTCTCGCTCTACGCGCTCGAGGACTACACGGTGGTGCGGCACGTGATGGCGAAGCTGGGGTAGGCTCGGCAGTCGGCAGTCGGGAAGCGCGGCGACGTCTTCCCTCTCCCGCCCGCAGGGTGGCAGAGGGTGCCCGAAGGGCGGGTGGGGGCTCGCGCGGCGTAGCCGCGCGGGGGCCGTGGGCGCCGAGATCGCCGCTTCCGCGCCGCTCACGCGGCGCAGCCCTCATCCCCCTGCCGGGACCTTCTCCCACCGTCCGGTGGGAGAAGGGGGATCGCGGCGGCCGCTCGCACAAGACGTACCCTGTTCAACCACTACCAGCCCGCCAAATACCTCCACCCCCGCGCGGTTTCCCGCCGAGGTTCTGTTCGTCGTCTCCCCCCTCCGCGATGGAGGGGCGGGGCGCCGAAAGGCGCTGTCCGTGATGGTGGCGGCGGATCGCTCCGCCGCAGGGTGCCTTGCGGCACCCGCGCCTGCCGGCGCCCCGTGGAAGCGGTGTCGCTCGCAGCCTGGTTCCCTGCTGGCGCGGCGCGGGCCGGCGGGCTTTCCCCGAACGGTCACCGTGCCGGCTACTCCTCCGCTCCGCACGTCGGAGCTCGGGACGCCGCTCGTGTTGGCGACGGAGAGCTTTGCCCAGATTGCCCCGAGAAGGAGTTCGCGCGTCCTCTCCAGTCGCGGGTCACCGTCGTCCGCCCCGATGCCCGGTTCGCCTCCGGCAGCGTCCCCTCCCGGGCGGAACGAGGGGAAGTGTGCGGGAGGGCGGAGGGCGTGTCAAGGATTATTTTCCTGAGATGGGCGCGGGTGGGGCACGGCAGTGGGCAGTGGGCGTGACGTCGTCCCGACGTCAACCTCCCCACCGCCGCCATCCCGGACCAGCGAGGCGCCGTCACCGCCGCCCACCGGCCGCCACGCGTCAAGGCGTTCCACCGAACCCTCCGGAACGCCGGTAAGCCGCCGAAGCTCGCCCTCATCGCCGTCACCAGGAAGCTCCTCGTCACCGCCAAAGCCGTCATCCGCCACGACGACACAGTTGCCGGCCCAGCCCTCGGCTTCGCCTCGCCGGGCCGGGATGACGCGGTCCGAAAGATGTGGCAGGTGGGCGTAGCCCGTCCGCTACTCCGTCGCGGTGCGGGCGACGGCGGCGCGCAAGAGGTCGATGCCGAGGCCCGTCTCGCTCGACGTCGCGATGATGCCGGGATAGGACGCCGGCCGCTTGGCCACGGCGGCCGCAGTCGCGGCGATGACGGCTTCGAGGCTGCCGGCCTTCGGCTTGTCCGCCTTGGTGAGCACGATCTGGTACGACACCGCGGCGCGGTCGAGCAGGTCCATCACCTCGCCGTCATTCGGCTTCACGCCGTGGCGGGCGTCGATCAAAAGGTAGACGCGCTTCAGCGTCACCCGGCCGCGCAGGTAGCCGAACACCAGCCGCGTCCAGCGCTCGACCTGCTCCTTCGGCGCCTCCGCATAGCCGTAGCCCGGCATATCGACCAGCGTCAGCCACACGCCGGTGTCCTCCGGGCGGAAATAGTTGAGTTCCTGCGTACGGCCGGGGGTGTTCGACGTGCGGGCGAGATCGCGGCGGTTGGTCAGCGCGTTGATCAGGCTCGACTTGCCGACGTTGGAGCGGCCGGCGAAGGCGATCTCGGGGCCGTCCGCCGGCGGCACGAAATCGAGCGACGGCGCGCCCATGACGAACCGCCACGGCCTGGCGAACAACAGCCGCCCCGCCTCCAGCATCGCCGCGTCCGCCGCGGCGGCGTCGGCGGGCACCGTGCCGCCCCCCTGTGCGCCGGCGCCCTTCCGCGGGCTCATTTGGCCGACGTCGACGACGGGTTCGGCTTCTTCTTGAACAGCGCCTTGACGTTGTCCCACAGCTCGATCTTCACGCCCTGCCGCTTCATGATGAACGACTGCTGCAGCACCGACAGCGTGTTGTTCCAGGCCCAATAGATGACGAGGCCGGCCGGGAACGACGCCAGCATGAAGGTGAAGATCACCGGCATCCAGTTGAAGATCATCGCCTGCGCCGGGTCCGGCGGCGTCGGGTTGAGCTTCATCTGCAGGAACATCGTGACGCCCATGACGAGCGGCCAGACGCCGAGCATGAGGAAGTGCGGCGGATCCCACGGGATCAGCCCGAACAAATTGAAGATCGTCGTCGGGTCGGGTGCCGCGAGATCCTGAATCCAGCCGAAGAACGGCGCGTGCCGCATCTCGATGGTGATGTACAACACCTTGTAGAGGGCGAAGAACACCGGGATCTGCACAAGGATCGGCAGGCAGCCCGACAGCGGATTGATCTTCTGGTCCTTGTAGAGCTGCATCAAGGCCTGCTGCTGCTTGACCTTGTCGTCCTTGTAGCGCTCGCGGATTTCCACCATCTGCGGCTGCACGAGCTTCATGCGGCTCATCGAGACGTAGGACTTGTTCGCCAGCGGGAAGAACACGAGCTTGATCAGCACTGTGACGAGCAGGATCGCCACGCCGAAGTTCCCCACCAGCTTATAGAAGAAATCGATGAGGAAGAACATCGGTCGGGTGATGAAGTGCAGATACCCCCAGTCGATCAGTTTCAAGAAATTATGGATGCTGTAGGTATTCTGGTAGTTCTCGACGATCGAGACTTCCTTGGCGCCGGCGAACAGCCGGGTGTCGAGGTTGAAGCTGGCGCCGGGTGCGACGGCGGCCGCCTCGGTGAGGAAGTCGGCCTGGAACTGGTCCCGCCCGGCCGCGGCGGTGTGCGTGAAGCGCGGATCGAATTCGCGGTCGCCCTGCTGGATCAGCGTCGCCGCCCAGTACTTGTCGGTGATGCCGAGCCAGCCCTGCTTGACCCGCGGCTCCCTGATGGTGCCGCCATCGGCGTCCTGCACCTTGCTGTAGGCGACCTCGGTCACGCCGGCCTCGCCGAACACGCCGATCAGGCCCTCGTGCAGCACCCAGCCGCCGGTGACCGGCGGCACCCCGGTGCGGGCGATGCGGCCGTAGCCGAACAGCGTCACCGGCGCCGCGCCGCGGTTCTCGACCGCCTGCGAGACGGTGAACATGTAGTCCTGGTCGATCGCGAACGTCCGGCGGAAGACGAGGCCGGCGCCGTTGTCGTAGGCGAGCGTCACCGGCGTCGACGGGGTCAGCGTGCCGCCGCTCTCCACCGTCCACTCGGTGTCGGCGCCCGGCACGGCGACGCCGGCGGCGGCATCGGCGACGACGCCGAAGTCGGCATAGTAGGGGTCCGGGGAGCCTGCCGGCGAGAACAGCACGATGGTCGGGCTCGTCGGGTCGACGGTCTCGCGGTACTTCTTCAGGCGGACGTCGTCGAGGCGGGCGCCCTTCAGGTTGATCGAGCCGGAGATCGAGGGGGTGTCGATCGGCACGCGGGAGGAGCGGGCGAGCACCGCCTCGCGGTTCGCCGGCGCGGCGACGGGAGCGGCGGCGCCGGGAACCGGCGGCGCTGCGCCGTCGGCGGGAACGCCGTCCGGCCGCGGCACGCCGTCTGCGCCGGGGGTGGCGGCTGGCGGCTGCTGGGCCGCCTGCTGCGCCTGCTGCTGCGCCAACTGCGCCCGCTGCTGCTCCATCTGCGGCGACACGTAGAAATACTGCCAGCCGAGCAGCACCGCGATCGACAGCGCGATCGCGACGAGCATGTTCTTGTTTTCCATCATGGCGTCGTCCCGCGCGTCGGTTCGGAGGTCGGTCGCCCGCCGGCTCGAGCCCGGCCCTGCGACGGCTCGGCCCCCCGCGGCCGGCTGAGCCGGTCGAAACCGGCGGCGAGTTCGGCGACGAGAGCCTCAAAAGAGATAGTGATCGCCGGCCGCCGCGCCACGAGCACGTAGTCGCAGCCCTGCGCCGCCCGATCGCCGCACCGCTCGACGGCGGCGCGCAGGCGCCGCCGGATGCGGTTTCGCTCGACAGCGTTGCCGACCTTGCGCGTCACCGTGAAGCCGACGCGGGGCGGCGCATCGTCGCCGCGCGGGCGAAACTGCAGGGAGACGCTGCGTCCCCCGGTCCGCGCCCCGGTGGCGGCGGCGACGAATTCGGCACGGCGCTTCAGCCGCGCGAGCCGCATCGGGGCGACCGGCCCGGCGGCCGTCGACGCCGCCTGCAGGCTCAGGCCGAGAGGCGCTTGCGGCCCTTGGCGCGGCGGCGGTTCAGCACCAGCCGGCCGTTCTTGGTGGCCATGCGGGAGCGGAAGCCGTGGCGGCGCTTGCGGACGAGCTTGCTCGGCTGGTAGGTGCGCTTGGTCATGGGTCTCTTCCGCTCCCGGGCGGCGTGCCGTGAGGCCCGCTCAAAGGCCCGGTTGAAATGGACGCGGGCGCCGCCGGGAGCTTTCGCTGCCGCCGCGGAGCGCCGAACTGCTGGACGCCGCCCTCCAAAGGAGGGGGAGCCGACGGCGGGCTTGTAGGCGATGGGGGGGCGCAAGTCAACGCGGGCGGCCGTCCGCTGGCGTCCAACGCGCGCTCCGCGCCTAGCCGATGGCGGCCTGCCACAGCCGCGCCACGCCGTCGCGGAAGCCGGTCTCGGGGCGCCAGCCGCTCGCCGCCCTGAGCCGCGCCGTGTCGAGCACGATCGCCGGCACGTCGAAGCCGCGCGCCGGCCGGTGGACGAGCCGCGGCGGCCGGCCGGCCACCGCGCCGACGGTGGCGGCGACCTCGACAAGGCTGGTCCCCTCGCCGCTGCCGACATTGTAGAGCCCCGGCGGCAGCCGGGCGGGGTCGGCCGCGAGGGCCACGGCCCGCGCCGCGTCGCCGATCTCCAGATAGTCGCGCACCGTCGAGCCGTCGCCGAAGATCTCGATCGCCTCGTCCGCGGCGAGCCGCTGCACCATGCGGGCGACGACGCCGACCGGCGTGCCGGCGAGCTGGTAGGGGCCGAACGGATTGGACAGCCTGAGCGTCACGCCCGGCAGGCCATGCGCCGAGGAGAACAGCGCGACATATTTCTCCACCGCCAGCTTGCCGACGCCGTAGGCGCTGATCGGCTCGGTCGGGTCGTCCTCGCGCGCCGGCAGGCGCGCCGCGCGGCCGTAGACGGCGCCGCCGCTCGAGACGAACACGAAGCGGCCGACGCCCGCCGCGACCGCCGCCTGCAGAACCTCGATCCCGGCGACGACATTGTCGCGCGCGTCGTCGGCGATCGCCGTCATCGACGAGGCCGGCACGCTCGTCCAGGCGAGGTGCACCACCGCCTCGGCGCCGGCGAGCGCGGCGGCGAGGGACCGGACGTCGCCCGGCTCGACCGCCTGCGTCGCCACACCCGCCCCCGCCGCGTCCGCGAGCCGCGGCGCGGCGCGGGCGAGCCGGCGGGCGCTGTCGGCGACGAGCGGCCGCGCGCCGGCCGTCGCGAGCGCCTCGGCCACCGCCAATCCGATGAAGCCGGCGCCGCCGAGGAGGACGACGGTCACCGGGCGGTCCCTTCCCGCTTCGTCAGCACCAGCACGGGGTCGTGGTGTGTCTGGAGGGCTTTCGAGGGCGTGGTGTGGCGGGTGGGGGGGGCGAGGTCGAGGCGGGCGAGCAGGGATGGCGGGAGGGGGTCGCGGGTGTGGGGGTCGTGCAGCAGGATCGGCGCGCCGGGGGCGGCGAGGCGGGCGAGCTCGGCGAGCACGGCGGCGTCGGCGACGGACGCCGCGCCGGCGGGGTCACGGGCGTCGTCGCCGGCGGTGTCGCCGGTGCGGGCGTTCAGCGCCAGCACGAACCGGCGGCTGTCGTCCTTGAGCGGCACGCGGCGGCCGCTCGCGAGCGTCGTGCGGAGCGCCTCGGCGCCGAGCTGCGGGCCCTGGAAGTTGCGCGCGCAGATCTCGGCGAGCCTGCCCGTCGCGCCGACGATGAGCGCCGGCAGCCGGCGGTTCAGCCACGGCGAGGCGGCGAGCACGGCGTAGACCGAGCGGTCGGCCGGCGAAGAGCCGCAGCCCGGGCAGAGGCCGGCCGTGCCGACGGCGGCGGCGGCGGTCGCCGCAGCGCGGGAACCCGCCGAGGCGGGCTCGTCGGCGACGAAGCCGCCGGTGCCGACGCTCTCCAGGGCGCGGGCGGCGACGGCCGCCTCGCCCACCGCCGCCTCGCCCACCGCCGCCGCGTCGGGCACCGCCGCCGGCAGGAACGCCGTGTTCAGGAACGCCGTGTTCAGGAACGCCCGTCCCGTCCAGCCGCAGAGGTTGCAGTGGCGGGCGCGGCCTTGCGCGATGGCGTCGAGCGCCGGCAGGTCGGCGAGCGTCGGCGGGTGGGCGGCGCCGACCCGCTCGTCGATCCGCTCCATCAGGCCGGGCCGCGTCTTGCGGTAGAGCGACAGGATGCCGGGCACCGCCGCCAGCCGCCAGCCGCGGCTCTCGACGTAGAAGTTGAACTCGACGTCGGTGTAGTCGTGCGGGACGGCGTCGCTGTAGCCGCCGATCGCCTCCACCATCGCCCGCCGGATGGCGAACAGCCCGCCCTGCACGTGCTCGAACGGCCGGTCCGGATTGTCCGTCGCAAAGGTCTTGTTGCGGAACTGGTCGAACAGCCTGACGCCGGTCGGATAGTCCTTGCCCGTCAGATAGCCCGGCGCGTGGCAGAGCGTGCCGGCGATGCCCACCCGCGCGTCCTCGGCGAGCGCGTGCACGAACGGCAGCTCCCAGCCCGGCGCCAGCGCGAACCCCTCCTTGCCGCACACGTAGATGACGACATCGCAGTCGCCCTCGGCGACCGCCCGGTTGGTGCCCGGCCCGACGAAGGCGTTGCGGTCGTTCAGCACCAGCGTCATCGACGGCCGGCGCTGCTGCTCGGCCACCAGCAGGCGGCGCGTCGCGTCCTCGCTGAGGTTGTCGACGACGGTGAGGTGGAACGGGCTCGCGGTGAAGCGGTAGAGCCGGTCGATCACCTCGACGAGCTCGGCCGGGTTGTTCCACGCGGTGATCACGAGGTCGACGCCGCGGTTCTCCCAGGTGCGCGTCAGCACCCGCATCAAGCGGTCGATGCGGTAGCGCTCCGACACCGTGGCGATGCCCGCCTCGGCGATCGCCGCCACCTGGCCGTCGGGACACGCAAAATAGCGGAGAATCGCCTCGGCCAGCGCCTGCGGCTCGGCCGCCGGCACGGTGATGCCGGTGATCCCGTCCACCACCAGCTCGCCGAGCCCGCCGATCTCGGTCGCCAGCACCGGCAGCCCGGCGGCCATCGCCTCCAGCACCACCGTCGGGATGCCGTCCATGTCGCCGTCCGCCGCGCGCACCGACGGGCAGGCGAACAGCTCGGCGTCGCGCAGCACCGCGATCAGCGCCGCCCGCCCCTTCACCGGACCGGCGAGGCTGACGTTGGTCAGCCGCTCCGCTTCGATCAGCGCGGCGAACCGCTCCTCGAGCTCGCCGTAGCCGTGGAGCGCAAGCCGGATGCCCGCCGCCGCCGCGTCGCCCGCCGCCGCCCGCCGCTCGAGGATCGCCATCGCCTGGATGAGCGGTTCCAGCCCCTTCTTCTCGGTGAAGCGGTGCACCGCGACGATGCGCTTTTGTGCCCGCTTCGCCCGCTCGGGCCGCCGCGCCCCCGCGTAGGCCTCGACGTCCACCCCGTTCGGGTTGATCGCGAGCTTCTCCGCCGGCACGCCGCGCTCGATCAGGTACTCGCGGTGGAAGCGCGCCGGCACGAACACCTTGCGGCACCACGGCGAGCGGCCGATCTCGCCCACCCGGTTCTTCGCGTCGTTCGCATGGCGGAAGATGTCCTGGGAATGCGCGATGAAGGTGAACGGCACCTCGGCCTCTTCGCAGGCCGGCCACACCATGTCGGTCACCGTCGGATAGGTGAAGTGGGCGTGCACCGCCGTCCGCCCCGTCGCCGTCAGCCGCGCGGCAAACGCCTCCGGCGTCGCCACCCGCTCCCAGGTGATCGGGAAGTCCGGCACGAAGTCCTTGTGCGGGCTCTGCCGGCACCAGACCTTCACGTCATATCCGGCCTCCACCAGATGCCGCAGCTCGTTCAGCACGAACGTCTCCGACGGCACCGGGAAGTGCCACAGGAAGTAGCCGATCCGGGGGGGCCCGCTCTGCGCGCCGGCCGTCGGCAGCGGCCCGCTCTGCGCGCTGGCCGTCGGCCGCCGGCCGTCGGCCATGGGGAACTGTCCCGGGCGCGCGCGCGCCGGCAGCACCACCGCGCCCTCGCCCGCCGCCGGCAGCCGCACCGAAAGCGCCTCCGCGCCGATCGCCGGCGGCTGGGCCGGCCGCCAGGATGGTTCGGACGGGGGCTCGGACCGGAGCTCGGACCGGAGCTCGGACCGGGGTTCGGACCGGTCGCCGCCGGACGGGTCGCCGCCCGCCGCCCGCTCGGCCGCCCGCTCGGCCGCCCGCTCGGCCGCCCGCTC